>Ga0209189_1000100_pt1 | contig 71164 bp, 71 predicted proteins | sample C_130820_EF_Meta_FD_187308 | JGI IMG/M metagenome (GOLD analysis project Ga0209189, IMG submission 187308) | Freshwater microbial communities from Lake Croche, Canada to study carbon cycling - C_130820_EF_MetaG (SPAdes) (version 3) | ecosystem: Environmental > Aquatic > Freshwater > Lake...
TACCAGAAAACCTATGAGATTTCAGACTCCTGCTAATGAGAATGTAAATTTGCCAACCGTTGCTTTTTGAAAAACCGCGTTTCGCGGCACCGGCCAATCTATAATCTCGAAATTTTCAAACCGCCCTTAATGCTTAATTCTTAATTCTTAATTCTTAAAACTCCTTCACCACACCTTCCACCAAGGCTTGTCGTCGCTTTTTGCGTCGCCTTGGGCGGTGGGAGCGGCTGCTCCAGGTCCCGTTGAGTTAAAGGCAAGGAGGTTTTCAGTGCTGCGGTCGAGTTTTACACGGTTGCTGGTGGCTTTGGTGACTTCCTGGCCGAGGCCGATGTTGTCGAGGCGGGTTTCGACATCGAGGACGCTGATGCCTTGCGAGTCGAACTCGCGGGGCCAGACGGCGCTGATTTTTTCCGTATCGGCCAGGTGGGTTTGGATTTTTTGGAAGTCTTCGGAGCTGATGCTGGAAAACTCCAGGCGTTTCATGGCTCCGAGGTCGGTTTCGGTGACCCAGCGGGCGAGGATTTTATTGAAGAGCGGCGGGGTGCCGTCGTTCTTGCCTGCGGTGCTGAGGACTTTCTGAATGACATCCCGCGCGGCCATTTCTTTGGAGTCAAGGTCACTTTCCACATTTTCAGTGCCGGGCAATGCGGCGACGGCCACGACTTCGCCCGTCTCGGGGCGGATGGCGCGGAGTTCGCCGCCGACGGAGAAGACATGCTGGGGCAGGCTGCCGTAGAAGCTCTGCTTGCCGACATAGCGGGCCACGATGTTGCCTTCGATCAAGAAGTCGCTCTTCTGCGAGATGCCCGCACTACGGAGCTTGGCGTTTTTGTCGTTTCCGAGGATGGCATCGCGCGCGGCCATCTTGCTCTCCTGCCCGCTGGCGGTGCCGACATCCACAAGGTTGAATTGCAACTCTCTCGCCGTCTGCTCCATGATGCCTTGGGCGTATTTGGTCGGTGCGGGAGCACCATCGATCTGCTCCTGCACAGCAATAGAAACACGCGGCGAGCCTTTGAGAAGAACGATCTGGCGCAGGGCGAGCGTGTTCTTGGCCCCCGGAGCGCCTTTCTCCACCTCAGCCTTCACTTTGACCGTGTAAATCTGATCCTTGCCCAGCCCTGAGCTGATGACCTTGTAGCTCTTCACATGCCCGAAGGCAGAGCTGAGGATGCGGTCGTAATCCAAGGTAAAATCCGACACGCCTGTGGTGCTTAAGACATCGACGCCGGTCCCCACGCGAACGGCTTCGCGCAAAGCATCGGCGAGCGCCTGCTCGCGGGCGGTTTTCATGTCGCCGGGCGCACGGCCCTCGGCTTCGACGGAGGCTGCTTGGATTTGACCACCGAGGACACAGAGAACACAGAGGTTGAGAATGAGTTTTTTCATGGTTTTTTTATTCGGCTGTTGCTGCTCTGAGCTACTGCTGAAGCGTGGTGTGTTTTCATACATTTTCCTTCATCCTTCTGACTTTCCTCCAACTTCCCAGTGACCACCTTTGTCGGGGCCTATGCGTCGGAGTTCGCCCGCTTTCGCCAGCTTGGCGGTTGCGCGTTCAATAGCGCTTACTGATTTGCCGATAAGCACGGCAAGTTCCGCCAAACTCAGTTCAGGCTTTTCTTTCAGTAACCCGCGGGCGGGGCGCGGTTGGAGAAGAACTAACCACGGATTTCGCAGATGGGCACGGATGATCCCATCAAGCTGGGATTGGCAGAAAAAAGCGAAGATCTTGCAAGCCTGCTTGCAGAGTTTTTGTTTTACCCTGCCCCATTCGCATAGCGAATGCACTCGTGCCCATTTCTTCGTATCCGTGTTCATCCGGGTAATCAGTGGTTTATTCTTTCCTGTAGAATGATGTGACTTGTTAGTTAGGAGGAGTTGCAGGATTTTCACCGGCGTTTTCCCCGAACTTTTCCCCGAACTTTTCCCCGAACTTTTCCCCGAACTTTTCCCCGAACTTGGTTCGGTGATCGTTTTCGCCAGATGCTCTGGCGCGAATGCGAATTTGAACCAGAAATCTCCGGGTGTGTAATCGATCTCTGGCGCCGGGCATTTAGCTTGAGTTTTCATGGGTTTATTCCGTTAATTTGCTGTCGTTGATGGACGCCGCTTTCAGACGATATCTGGTGGCCCTCCCTTCACCAAAGCGTTCGATTTTTTTGAGGTCCAAAAGTTTTTTGATGGCGCTTTCGACTGTTCGCGGCGGCATACACAGAGCTTCCACAGCGGTCTTACGGCTGAAGTCCCCTGTGGCGCGAGCCCAGTTCCAGACTTCCCATTGCTTCTCGGAGAGCAAGTTTTCCGACCCATCATCGGCAAGGATGCGAATCGCCCCTCGCGCCTGCTCGCGGACGATTTCCAGGAAAAAAACCAGCCACTCAGAGAGATCCTCGCGCGCGGTTTTCCAACTTCGCTGTGTCCTGTTCAAAGCCAGATAATAATCCGCCTTGCGCCCCTCGATGCATTTTTCGTGGGACACGACTTCCGTGAATTCGTAGCCCTCCCGAAGCAGGATCAGATTGGCGAGCAAACGACTTGTGCGCCCATTGCCATCTTGAAAGGGATGAATGGCCAGATATTCGAAAAGAAAATTGGCTGCAAGGATCAGCGGGTGACGAAATTTCTCTTCGCAAGCCCGGCCATACCATTCCACGAGTTCCTGCATTTCCTTGGGAACCAAATGCGGCGGGGTTGGATCAAAGATGATTCCCACGACTTGGCCTTTGGCATCCTTCGCCTCCACGCGATTCGGTCCAAACTTGTAAGTGCCGGCATGCCGCTCATCCTTCTCACTGTGGCGCAACATGTCCCGATGCAGTTGCAAAATCAAAGACTCGCCCACGCTCATTTCCCGGTGGTTCTGAAAAACAGACTCCAGCACTTCCAGATAACCAGCGACCTCCTGCTGATCTCGAGTGCGGAATTTTTTGATGCGCAGTTGGCTATACAACGCCTCCACCTCCGCATCGCTCAACTTGTTTCCCTCAATACGGTTTGAAGCACCTGTCGAAGTCACGATCACCGAACGGACCAAGCGTTCCAAAGTGCGAGCCTGCAGCCGACCGGCCAGACGCCAACCATTTCTTACCCCATCAATCTCCGCAATCATGGCATAAACGCGCTCCGCCAGACTTGTATCCAACTCCAGCCTCCGGCTCAATCGACTTGTGCGAAAATCTAACATGCCAGCTTGCTTTTCCATGTGAGATTATGTGAGATCATGTGAGATTTCCCAAGCGTTTTTTTCAATTCAGATGACGAGTGGGAGCGGCGGTAGGAGTTATTGAAATCCCGGCACCAAAGCGGCTTCAGATCAGTTGCCTCCCAGTTCTTTCTGCAGCTCCTTCGTGCGCTTTTGGGCGGCAGCGATTTGCTCACGGGTCATTTCTTTAGCTGCTAGATCCCTATTCTTTTGGGCCGATTCATTTGTCACACTAGCAAGGTTAAATAAAGCATATGCCTCGACCATATCTTTCGACACGCCTTTGCCTCTGTAGTAGCACCCCCCCAAGTTGTTTTGGGCATTGGCATGCCCTTGGTCAGCGGCCTTGCGATACCACTTCACCGCCTCTACTGCATCTTTCGCAACGCCTTCGCCTTTGCCGTAGCAAACCCCCAGGTTGTTTTGGGCATTGGCGTGCCCTTGGTCAGCGGCCTTGCGATACCACTTCACCGCCTCTACTGCATCTTTCGCCACGCCTTCGCCTTTGCCGTAGCAAACCCCCAGGTTGTATTGAGCACCTTTTGTAAGCCCTTGCTCCGCAGCCTTATGATACCACTTCACCGCCTCTACCGCATCTTTCGCCACGCCCTCGCCTTGGTAGTAGCTGTTACCTAAATTTTTTTGAGCGTCGGCATTCCCTTGCTCTGCAGCCTTGCGATACCACTTCACCGCCTCTACCGCATCTTTCGCCACGCCTTCGCCTTGGTAGTAGCTGTTACCTAAATTTTTTTGAGCGTCGGCATCCCCTTGCTCTGCTGCCTTGCGCCACCACTTCACCGCCTCGTCCCAATCCTTCGCCACGCCTTCCCCATTAGCGTAGCAGACTCCTAAATTGAATTGAGCTTCGGCATTACCTTGCTGGGCGCGCTCTTTCAAATCAGCGAGAGCTTCCTTCCCTTCAGCCTCTGGAATTATTGCAGGATGTGGAGTGGGCGCGTGCGTTGCCGTGAAGATAGCCTCTGGCGCAAGCGCACCCTCTGCTGACTCGCCCAAGATCAACTCCTCGAAAAGCTGATTGTATTCGCCGGGCGTTTGCTGACCGCTGGACTTCGCATACACCTCACTGCGCACGCTTTTCATCACTTGGTCAATTGTCCTTCCTTTCTGTTGCAGAGCCATCGCCAAGATTGGCGTGAAGAGGCCGTCGAGTGCTTTGCTACCCGCCTCTGCCGCGTAGATGACGATGGAGTTTTTCGGTTTGATGCCAACCACCGAAAGACCCCTTGCGAGATTTCGACCGCTCCCGGCAGGCAGCGGGTTGTCGCGGCAAGCGTCGATCACAATAATGCTCGCCCGCGCTGCAGCGGCATCCATCGCTGTCATCACTTCATCGAGCGCCACCGCCCGCGTGGCGACTCGCCGCTCGTCGGGAATGTCAGCATCCGCTGGAAGCAGGTAGTTTTTGCCATCCACTTGAACGCCGTGACCCCCGTAGTGGAAAAAAGCAATCGCGCCGGTATTGCGCAGCCCGCGCTCGAACTCGGCGATGGCGTCGAGCATCTGCTCTCGGTTCCCGTCGCGCACTACTCGCACTCGGAAACCCAGCCCTTCCAGCGCGGCCCCTAGCTTCGACGCATCAGTCGCAGGATGTGCCAACCCCGCAAAGTGGGAGTATTTCCCGTTCGCAATCAATAGCGCCTCCTTCGGCGGTGCGGCGTGAAGAGCGGCTGAAAAGACCGAAAATACTAAAAAGAATGCTATGCGGCGGAACATGTGAGACGGCGAAGAGGCAGCATCATGATAGAGGTGGCAGATGGAAAGTCACAAGTATGAAGTTAAAAATCATCGGGTGGTTGGCCCAGAGTTGGGCCGTTAGCTATAGACGCGATCGAAGTCGGACTCGAAGAAGCGGCCTTCGATGGTGCAGTTTTTTTTGAATTCAACATGGTTCGCAAATTAATTTCCCATCACAGCATAGGCTAATTTTAAAAATCATGCGCAGAAATAGCCTGCGTTTTCAAGTTGCCATTACGAACTTTGTAAAGAGTAATCGTATATCCGGAATACCCATCACTTTCACGAGCAAATGTAAATGAAGAATTAGCCTTATTATAAACTGTTTCAGGTCCAAAAAAATAGTTATAACCATACCAAGTATCACCAGATGCATATTTTATGGTGAATTGTCCTAATGGAACTTTAACAGTAAAATGCTCCCCTCCACGGACAAAAATGGTCATGACAGGCTGACTTGTATCAAAATCGCTAATTTTTATCAGGTAATTTGAACCTGGAGATGATTTGATCTGAAATGGAGCTAAGCTTGGAGCTCGTGTGTATTTTACAACTTCTCCGTTTGGTGGAATTGTTTGGATTGGTTGATTAAATGGAAGGGGAGTCGGTCGGACTATCGGCGTGGGACGGGGAGACGTGTTTGAATGAATTGGCGGGGAGATCTCCTTGTCATCGCTCTTGAAGCTGTCAATTAGCACATACACAGGAATAGCAAAAATCATCAAAGCAATAAGAATTCGCAAGAAACCAAAGAATAACAAACCAAATGGGGGAGAGGTTTTTGGGGATTGGCGTGGATTCATTAATTTATTTAAAATTATAAAAACGAATTAGATATTCGTATGCTGCATTGATTTCCTTTGCTTTGTATTCGGCCACATCCCGAATCTCTTTTCCAAGACTTGCAACTTTGTCTGGATGGTATTCTCGAATCCTGTCTCTATAGGCTTGCTTAATTTCATCAAGCCCAGAGACTTTTTTTATACCCAAAATGGACAAACTGCCCTCCAAGGATAAAGTTGCTGGGATATTTGATGAATTTGGTGGCCTCTCATTTTCCTCGGGAGGCAAATAAATTGGTTCACTCATTGAGAAGTTTACAGGTGGAAAATTTGTCTCAAGGAACCGGCGTTTCTGATAAGAACGACATTTTTCATCAAAGTTTTGGTAGATTCCAAAGAGAATGAAGCAAACAATCAACCACCCCCAGTATCGATTTGCGAAGCCGTTGATTACGACGATTAATCCAACCCCTAAAATTAGCAGGCAACCACACCCCTGGACAGCGCTTGATTGATCAGAGTCTTTGTTGAAACTTGCCAGTTTTTCGTTCCATTTTTTGAGGACTGATTCATGCTCAAGCTTCGCAGAGTTATAAACAGCAAGTGCTTTTTGGTATTCTTGCCAGTTTTTGTAATTCATTTCTTTGAGGAGTGATGTGATACTCAATCTAGACTTCGGGCTAGGCGGAAGCCGGTCCAACTCCAGTGATATTTTGGGTCTTCACTATATCGTCGATCGCACTGACTGCGAAGACCATACCAACTTCCGCCACGAACGCGGCGGCATTCACCATGGCGATCCCAACACCACTCATCTACATTTCCACTCATATCGTTAATCAAAAGTTCGTTAGGAGCCTTTAATGCAACCGGCCATGTGCCCCTACCATCTTCAAGAATCGTAGCCGCTCCAGTGCCGTTGTCTCTATACCACCCCACCGCATTGAGATCATTGCTCCCGCTGTATTTGTATCCCCGGCTTTTGAGCCCGCCCCGTGCAGCCCACTCCCACTCTGCTTCCGTAGGCAGGCGATAGCCATTTGAAATTTCTCTACGAATTATATTCCCGGTTCCAGTCTTAAATACTAAATAAAAACCTGGCGGCGGGGGCGGGGCAACTTCCGCATCCACTAGATAGTAAGGCTCCAATCCCTCCATCTCGCTCCTCGCATTGCACCACTTCACGCAGTCATACCAACTCACATCCCGCACAGGATGGTCGTTCCCGCTGCCTGCTCCGACATTTCCGATGTCATAGCCGTTGTCCGCAGCCCAGTTTCTCACCTTCTTCCACTCCAGCCATGTCACCTCCGTGCGGCCGATGTAGAATGACTTTACCGACTTTCCCGCCAACTCCGACGCATCCGGCAGCGTGCCACCTTCCACCAGCACCATATCGTCCTTTGTCAGTTTTGCAGGAGTTGGCGCGGCGTAGGGAGTCGGCGCAGGCTTCGCCGCGAAAATCTTCTCTGGTGCCAGATCATCCCCTGCTGACTCGCCCAAGAACAACTCCTCAAAAAGCTGATTGTATTCCCCGGGCGTTTGCTGACCGCTCGACTTCGCATACACCTCGCTACGCACGCTCATCATGATTTGGTTGATGCTACGCCCTTTTTGCTGGAGCGAACTGGCCAGGATCGGCGTGAAGAGGCCGTCCAGCGCCTTGTTTCCAGCCTCCGCTGCGTAGATGACAATGGAGTTTTTCGGCTTCATCCCCACCACCGAGAGGCCCCGCGCGAGATTGCGACCGCTCCCGGCAGGCAGCGGATTGTCGCGGCACGCGTCGATCACAATAATGCTTGCCCGCGCAGAAGCGGCATCCATCGCCGTCATGACTTCATCGAGTGCCACCGCACGCGTCGCCACCCGCCGCTCGTCGGGAATGTCGGCATCTGCCGGGAGGAGGTAGTTTTTTCCATCCACTTGAACGCCGTGTCCCCCGTAGTGGAAAAACGCAATCGCACCCGTATTGCGTAGCCCGCGCTCAAACTCGCTGATGGCGTCCAGCATCTGCTCACGATTCCCATCGCGCACCACGCGCACGCGGAAGCCGAGCTGCTCCAGTGCCGCGCTTAACTTTGCTGCATCAGGGCTTGGATGCGCCAACCCGGCGAAGTGCGAGTATTTCCCGTTCGCAATCAGTAATGCCTCCTTCGGCTGCGCGGCGTGAAGAGCGGCGGAGAAAAAGAAGGAAAAAGTCAGAAGGAAGAAGGAGCAAAGCACCTGCGGCGCTGTGGCGAGTCGCGAGTTACGGGGCACTGGCATGTTGATTGGCTGGTCCGTCGTTTTCATCCTTCATCGTTTTTACGCTTTGCGTGCGAAGTTCATTTCTTGGCTTTCTTGAGCTTGCGCTGGGTGCGTTCGGGCAATTCTTGGAAGTTTTGTTGGGTGGAGACTTGGGCGCCGCTGACGGTTTCGAGTTCGCGGCGGGCGTTTCCTGCGACGACGCCACCTGCGGTTGCGGCTTTTTTGTTTTGATGAAAGCCTTGGGCGCCCTGTTTCTTGGCGATTTCGGTGGTGGAAGCTTCGCCGAGCATGGTGAAGATGAGTTCCAAATCCGTCATGTGGTCGCGGAGGTTCTCACCTGGATTGGAGAGGGATTTGAAGGCTTTGTATTCGGAGGGTGTCATGCCGAAGGTGGCCTTGCTGATCTCGGCAGTGAGAATGGCAAATTCGCGAGATTCTTTGACGCCGCGTTTTTTCCACTCGTCGGTAAGTTCGTCACGGACGGCGATGCCGCGAAGGCGTTTTTCGATCCATTCCTCGGAGTAGCCTTTCTGCTCGTAAATCTGGCGCATCCGGCGGGCGGCGAGTTCGGGGTTTTCGATTTCCTCAAGGCGTTCATATCCGACTTGGGCGAGCCAGAGTTTGAATGGTTCCGCTTTGGGTGAGGGAACGGACTGGATGAGGCGGAGGAGTTGCTCGGTATCAGCGACATCGGTCAGGCGTTGCTTGCCGTCGGCAGCAGTCATTTTCAACCCGTGACAGTTTGTCACGGTTTGGTTGCCTTCTTTTTTCAGTCGCTCTTTGAGCTTTCTCCAATACGCACCGGGATCAATGCTTCCCGTGAGAATTGCCAAGACATCAACAATGGCGAAGAGCCATTTCTGATTCTCGGCATCCCAAGTGCGGCGGACGGTTTTTTCTTCAAAGAGGATGATGGATGACATGGCGGCGAAAGTGAGAAGGAAAAAGTAGGAAGGAAGAAGTTTTTATGGCTTCGGAAAGGTGCTGATGACGATGGAGTCTTGGGACCATAGCAGGGCGGCGGTGGAGCCGACTTTGGCAGCGGCGAGGGCGGAGTCGATGCCTTTCACTGCCATGCCTCGGGTGAGGACTTGGAAGGGAGCGGGCGCGCTTGTTTCGGAGGCGTATTTGGATAGCGCCTTGTGGAGTTCGCTGGGTTGAGTGCAGGCGATGACTTCGACGACATCGGAGCCGTAGGGCGGGCCGATCTCGATCTCGAACCCGCTCTTGTGGGTGCCAGGGATGTCGATGGCTTTGTTCGCAGGAATGAGGGTGTTTCTTGAGAAGCGGTTTGGAAAGAGGACGACGGTGGTGCCATCGCTCTGGTGACAGAGAACGGCGATGTGGCACTCGCGCGCGCTGCGCACGCGGAAGGAGACAGTTTCTTTTTCAGGATAGGCTCGGCGACCGTCCACGGTGAAAATCTCAATGGGAAAATCCCTCGGCACTTTGGCGAGACGCTCTTTGGCGATCTCCTGCACATTGGCGAGGCTTTGCTCGACATTCTGGGGATTGATGACGCCATCGAGGGGCTTGGCTGCCGCATCGGTTGGATCTGGCCAGATTTTTGCACGCACTTGGGAAGCCGGGATGGCGATGCGGGCTTTCTTGACCTCGCCGCCTTCAAGCCATGCCAACTCGGCATAGACGGTGACTTCATCGCCGCTGGCGTAGAAGCGCCCACGGATAATGCCCTTCACGCCCTCAATGGTGACTTTTTCGACACCAGTTCCTGGCTCCAGAATGCCCTTGCCTTGGAATTTGCCTTCCCTCTGGAGATCGGCCAGACGGTCGCGGGTCACGACCTTGAATTTGCCGGATTCACCGAGCGCGATTTCCAACTCGTCGCGGAGCATGGAGGAGAACGGCGACTGGAGGTCGGTATTTTCGTAATTGAAGCTACCGACGGCGATGTTGACCGGCCCATCGGGCGACTCAGCCGCAAGGTTGTTGGCGAGCTTTTTGAAAGGATCGTCCGTGGCGGAAGCCACGGAGAAGTAAGGAAGAAGTAGGCAGGAAGAAAAAACGAGTATGGAAGCGGAGTGGCGAAATGGACGGGCGGTTTTCATCGGTTTGATTTCCTACTTCCTACTTCCTCCTTCTGACTTCTTTTTTACTGCAGGTGCTGATCGGCTATTGGTGCGCTGGTGGACTCGGAATCGACTTGAAGCCCGTAGATGCGCTCAGCGAGAAGGCGGTCAGCATCGAGTTCGGCGGCGCGTGTGGCCATGAGGCGCTCGCGCGGCCCAGCCTTCTGCCAAATTTCAGGAAGCTTGGGAGCGGATTCTTGGGTGGGGTTGACTGAGGCCTGCACGATGGATGGCAAAAGAAGGCTGGATGACGCTGCGAGAGATGCGACAAGGAGGAAATGCGGGATTTTTTTCATAACAGCGCCGAAAATATGAAAGCATTTCATACGCGTAAATAGGCAATTCAACGAGCGGTTGAATTTACCTGCCGAACGGTAAAAAAGCGGGAATGAGTGGCTTCCGCCTTCGCACTGCGCGACTACGGCGTGACGGGTCCGCAGGCTCCTTTTACGACCAAGAGAGCCGTGCAACTTGTTTTAAACTCACTTACACTCGCGGCTCATTTCTTTGAGGACGATGTCGAGTGGGCTGCCGGCTTGGGGGGCGAATTGTTGGCGCATGATGTCTACAGTGCGGAAGGCGCGGGATTTTTGACCTTTTTCGATGAGGGCGCTGACGAAGGGGAGGCCGACTTCCTTCACGAAATTACCACCGCCTGTTTTTCCGATGGCGCGGAGTTGGGCGTGGAAGACGGTGGCGGCTTGGTCGATGCCTTCGGTGGCGAGGGCATCGCGGACGCGGGAGGCGGCGGCTTCGCAGCTCAGATCGGCGCGCTTGCCGAGGTTTTGGGAGAGAATGCGCTGCTCGGCGGCTGCGGCCTGGGCGGAATTTCCACTCTGACGCAGCAGGGTGGCGACGGCGTTTTGATGCACGACTTTGGAGTCGGGGTCGCGGGAGAGGGCTTTTGCGGCTTGCTCGTGAATGCGAATGCGGCGCTCAAGGGGGGCGCTGGATTTCTCCAGAAACTCAGTCCATCGCATCCAGGCCTCGGGATTTTGCGGGCAGGTGCGGGTGGCATTTTCGAGGGTGATAGCAGCGCGGGCGGTGTCGCCGGATTTCAAAAATATGCGCGCCATGGCGAGGTCGTTCGTCGAGGCGAGAAATGCGGGGGTGCTGCGGAAGCGGGCAGCGAGTTGGCGGAGTTCGTGGTCGCTCACGGGTTCCCATGTGCGGGGATCGAAGGCGATGCCGGTGACGAGGTTCTGCGCGGGGTCGCGGCCGCAATCGAGTTCCCATTTGTTTGGAGCGCCCATGTATCCGAACCAGGCGTGGCCGCCGTTGCTGCCCTGGCCATTGAAGAGAACGGTGGGGAGGCCGAGCGCCTTGCCGGTGTAGGCGGCGAAATAAGCCTGGTCTATGCAGATGCCGCCGTTTTTTCGGATAGCGGCGAAGGTGTAGGGGCTCTGGGTCCAAAAGAAGCGCCCTTGTTTGATACGGTCTTCGCGGTAGCGGATCGATCGGAACGCTCGCCCGAAGACCCCGACATGGAGGGAAATGTTTTGTTGGGCCCAAGCGGTCTCCGAGGGCGCAAGGAAGGCATCGACGACGAAGGTGAGCTGGTCGGCCGTGAAGCGACGCAGATCGAGAAGGAGCCGGCCACGCTCGTTGGCATCGACCCAGCGGCGGAATTGCTCTGCGGGGGATGGAATGTCCCGTGGCACTAGGTCGGGACGGACCTGCTGGTGGGGCCAGTGGGGAGGCAGCGCGGAGTCGTTCACCACGGAGATGGCAATGGCAAGGTCCGCATACTCGCGCCATTTCGTCGGATGCGCCTCGTGGATGGAGCGGAGGTTTTTCAAGACGAGCGGGGCGAAATCGTGGGAGTCCCATGTGGAAAGGAAGGACCGCAGGATATCGGGATCGGCCATGATCGCGGAGGCGAGCGGTGTGCCGGCAATGTTGTCGAGCTGGCCGGCAGTGGCGGGGGCGCTTGGCGGTAGAAGCTTCTCGGCAACGGCCTGGCGCACATTGGACGTGGCGGTCAATGCGGCGACCTCGTCTGGGCGCATAGGTGCCGCATCCGGTGGCGGCACGACTCCAGGCGGACAGAGAATGATTTCACCCGATCCGGTTCGGCGGAGGAAGTGGCGCTGCACCAGAGCGCGCTCCTCGGAAGCGACATCCCTCGAAAGGAGTTCGCACCAGCGCCAGAGGTCGAGCCATTCTCCCAGGGCGGCATCTTTGGCGGGGCTCCCGGCTTTTCCGGTTTTGTAGGCCACGAGTAGGCGGCTCTCCAAATCGCTGAGAGAAGCCGCGAAGCCCTTGGAAACAATCGCTTGGCGGTCGCTTGCGGAGGGCGGTTGGTCAAGACCGGTCGCAAGGGCGCTACCTGTAGGAAGCATGACAAATATGGCCGCAAGCATTCGGATAAAAACAAACTGGGGGTCAGTGTTCATTTTCTTTTATTTCTAAGATCCGAGCGTTGGTTTAATCTAATGGCGTCGCCGTATTTGTAAGTGGTTTTTGAATGAAAATGAATCCTGACCCTTAGTTTCCAGATTTGCTAAATCAGCAATATCCTCCGGCACCTGAAACCAATATCATTTTGAAAATGAACTTTGCATCTCAAAAGAAGGGGGCATGGCCGTCACGGCCGTGTGGAGACTGGTCTACTCGCTCGCAACATACCCACGCGAACCAAGGAGCACACCGACGCACACAGGAGGGACGCCTGTGCCCCTCTCTAAATTACTTATTTATGATGGTCGTCATTGACCGCGACCTCACCCGCGCCCCGTTGCCGATGATACAATTAAACAGGCAGCTAACACCTACCTCGGGCAAAAAATCGGACGCGACGGACGGCGCGACATTTTTTGGTGGATCGAGAGCAAAGCGAGCGACCCTAGAAAGTATAGAAATGTCTACGGACGCCAAACATTGCGAAGCATCGACCTTGTCAATCGGAGATTTTGGTTTAATGCAGGGTGGATGAAAGCGGTGCTGGCATTAGCTGTGCTGTTAGCGGTGAGCCCCGTGCGCGGGGCGGTGATTGGCAGCGATCAGGTTGCGGGCCATGTGAACAAGACGGCGACCGTGCGCGGAACCGTAGCGCAGGTCTCAAAAGTCGGTGAACTGACGTTCTTGAACTTCGGACGCCCTCACTCGGACAGCGAATTCACTGCTGTGATCCAAGGTGACTCGGGCGCCTACGGCGATCTGGCTTCGCTTGAGGGCAAAGAGGTTGACATTGAGGGCACGATCACGATGCACAAGGGTCGTCCCCAGATTGTGCTCTCGAGTCCGCAAAGCCTCCGACCAGCGGGCACCGCAAGCCTGAGTGGGCCTGATGAAAAAATATCTTCAGCAGAGGCATCTCCGACTCTCGCCCCTTTACCATTCAATTCTGCTTCTCCGCCTCCGGTTGTTTCTCTCGACGCGGTGGCTTACTACATTGGGAAGACTGTCACCATTGTTGACACGGTGAAAGCCATCTCGTCGTCGCCCCACAGCGGCATCCGCTATCTCAACTTCGGCGATGCCTATCCAAGGCAAAAGCTCAGCGCGAAAATCGCCAAGGATCTGAAGGATTTGAGACAACTCTCAGGCCGCACGCTCTGTCTGCAGGTCCGAGTCACCGGCGTGTTGGAGTCCACCAAAGACGGCCCGGCAATTACCCTCACCACCCTGGATCAACTTCAAATTGTCGAAGACGATTCGATCGATCTGCTGACCCTCTCCCCGCCAGGTCCATATGCTAACCTTCCCCACGAAGGCGAAGCCTTCGGGCAGTTGCTGCGTTGGAAGCTGGAGAAACTACTTCGCGAAAAAAATTACGAAGAGCTGGAGAAAGTCGCCGCGGCTTGGCGCAAGCCGGAGGCGCGAATGCTCGATGGTCGCTGGAATTTGTCCGTGTTCTACAACACGCTGGCGAAAACCACGGAATACACCGACAAGGGCTTCGCTGAAACACGACAAAAGCTCGAGGAATGGCGACAAAAACGCCCGCACGCGATTGAGCCTGTCATTCTCCTTGCCAAACTCGAAGGCGGCTACGCCTGGTTCGCTCGAGGCAGTGGTTGGGCCAATACGGTCACCGAGGAAGGTTGGCGCCTGATGGGGGAGCGCTTGGACAAAGCGAAATCGCTGCTCGACAGCATCTCCGACCGTCGGCTCGAGTGCCCGCAATGGACCAATGCGATGCAAACCGTGGCTCTTGGACAAGGCTGGCCGGACGGAAAAGTGAAGGGCATGTTGGCCGAGGCGACCGCAGCTTGGCCCGAATATTGGCCCTACTACTCCGCTGAAGCTCACCGCCTCCTCCCCCGCTGGGGTGGCGCACCCGGCGAGTGGGAAAAGTATTCACGCTCATTTCCGGGTGGTCTGGGCAAGGAACTCTCCGCACGCATCCCGTGGTCAAACCAGTGGGCATACCACAATCTCTTCCGCGATGCCGACATTCCGTGGCCGCAAATGAAAGAGGGCTTCGAGCGCATGGTTCAGCGTTATCCCGAGTCCACAAGAACCAAGAGCGCCTTCGCTGTTTTTGCGGGAATGGCAAACGATCGCGAAACCTGCAAGCGCCTGCTGGATGAACTCGGCGACAAGGTGAATATGGAGTTCTGGATCAGTTGGCAAAATGTGGAACTGGCGAGAGCTTGGATTGCAGACTCCAACCACCCTCCACTCGCAATCTTTAAATTGACCGACCCTCCACCCGAGGAATGATATCAACGCGTTTCTTCCGCTTGAGATTGACAGGACCGTCACGAGCCTTTGCGGAGAGCATATGCCACGAGTGCGCCTCCTAAAGCATCAACGACCCTCTAGCAGACACCAGCAACCTTGTCATAGGCGTGGGCACATGAATCAAAAGCCTACACTCCGGTTCAAAAGGGTTCATGTTCTTTCATTTTACCCCTCAAAAGCTGCCACAGCTCGTGTTTAAAGAATCAAACACGCTTGGGCGCCGGGGCCGTGAACACCTTGGATGAGGATACCCTCGACATCGGCCGTTTTCGATGGGCCTGTCACCCAGATGAGGTTGGAATCGTCTGGCATGGCAGCGATTGCGTCGGCGATGGTGCGGTGGATTTCGGCGCGGCTTACCAAAGCAATATGATGCCATGGGGCAAGAGCGGCTAGGCGATCGGGCGTCGATTCGTCGCTGAGAATGATGGAGCCGGATTCTGCAATGGCGCCGGCGGCCGGCGTGAAAGCGGCGTCGATCTCGTTGACCCGGGCGCGGGTGTAGTTGGAAGTGACTTCACAGAATTCCGAACAGAGCGCGGCGAGACGGGTTAGCGGGGCTGGAATGTAAACGGTGCGGACACCTTGGCTTCGCAGCCAAGCGGAGCAGGACTCCAGATCGGTGAAGCATTTTGTGCCGGTGGCCTCGGCCCGTTTCTGGAAGAGGGCGAGTGCGTCCACCTCTGCGACGAGCCAATGCGGCTCGGCGACATCTTTTGAGAAAACAGGGCGGGCTGTGCGTTCGGGCAATGGGGCGAGGGCGGCACGGACCCTGGAGAAGATTTGTTCGCGGGCGGTGCTCATTTTTTGCGGCGGTCTTTTATCCAGGAGCGGAACTCACCGCCGCGCCACTCGGGGAGCGTTCGGGTTTTCAGCCAGGGTTGCAGGTAAGGAAGCGGAAGTTTTTCCAGCGGGACGAGGTTCATGACTTTGTTGCTCTTCATGGCGAAGCGCCAGAGCATCGGGCTGGAGGCCAGCTTGGCAAAGGCGCCCATTGGCGGCGTGCCGGGCGAAGGAGCGTGTTCCTCATGCCCGCGGTTGCGGAGCTTGAGGAGCAGGTCGGGAATCGGGATATCCACCGGGCAGACTTCATTGCAGGCGCCGCAGAGGCTGGAGGCCTTCGGCAGATCGGCGAGTTCTTTGAAATTTTTTCCCGCGAGGAGTGGCGAGAGAACGGCTCCCACTGGGCCGGGATAGACGCTGCGGTAGGCGTGGCCGGAGGCCTGGCGGTAAACGGGACAGACATTCAAGCAGGCTCCGCAGCGGATGCAGCGTAGGATTTCGCGGCAGTCGGAGGCGAGAATCTGCGAGCGCTGGTTGTCCACGAAGATCACATGCATCTCCTGCGGGCCGGAGGGCCGGTCGGTCCGAGCGGGGCCATTGATGAATTCGGTGTAAACAGTGAGTTGCTGGCCGGTGGCGGAGCGGCCAAGAAGATTCAGAAGAACGGCGAGTTCTGCATCCGAGGGGATGACTTTTTCGATTCCTACAAGGGCGATGTGGATTTTTGGCGCGGCTAGGCAGAAGCGGGAATTACCTTCGTTGGTGACCAGCACGAGGCGACCAGTCTCGGCAGAGACAAAGTTCGCGCCGGTGATGCCGGCATCCGCTTGCAGGTATTTGTCTCGCATGAAAACACGGGCGCGGCGGGTGATTGTCTCCGGGTCGTCGTTGTAGTCGCCGAGGCCTTCACGCTCGAAGCTCTTCGCGATATCGCGCCGGTTTTTGTGAATGATCGGCTTGACGATGTGGCTCGGGTGATCGCCGTCGATTTGGATGATGTATTCGCCGAGGTCGGTCTCGACGGACTCGATATCCATCGAGCCGAGGTGGTCGTTCAAGTGAATCTCCTCGGAGATCATGCTCTTCGACTTAACGACCTTTTTAGCACCGGCTTTTTTCAGGATATTCGATACCGCGCGGCAAGCGTCCTCGGCTGTGACGGCGTAGTGAACATGGGCGCCCTGGCGTTTGAGGCTTTGCTCGGCCTGCTCGAGGTAAGTGTCGAGGTGCTCGATCGCGTGTTGGCGGATCTGGCCTGCGAGGCGGCGTAGATCATCCGGAGCGGAGTAATCTTTTCCAAGAATGCTGTAGCGTTTCTCGGTGCCGGCCGCACTGTTGTTGTGGACGGCTTGCTGAACGCCCCGATCGAGGCGGCGTGCGAAGAGTTCGACTTTTTGTTCAGCCATGACGATGGAGGGCGGTTTGGAGGATTTGGGCGAAGTGGAGTGTTTTGACCGGCTGCCCGCCGCGATCGGCCAAGCCGCCGAGGTGCATGAGGCAGCTCATGTCTCCGGAGACTATAAAGTCGGGATTGACCGCTGTCATGTGCTCAAGTTTCAAACAGCCCATGGAGGAGGAAACATGCGGGAAGCTCACAGAGAATGTGCCACCGAAGCCGCAGCACTGTTCGGCCTCGCCGAAGGGAATCACTTCGAGTCTATCGATGGACTGGAGGAGCTTCAAAGCCGCCTCGCCGCTGCCGGTGCCGCGCGTATGGCAGGCGCGGTGAAAGGCAACGCGGGCCGGGAAACGACCGGGCCATTTTTCGATGCCGAGGCCATTCACAAGAAAATCGGCAAGTTCCCAAGTGCGATTGGCGAGTTTTTGCACGGTCGGAAGGTCTTTTTCCTTCTCGAACTCGAGCGGGGCGCCGTGGAAAAGCATCGCGGCACAGGAACCGGACGGCACGATGACCGGCTTGTCCCCCTCGAAGACTCTCGTGGTGTGGCGCATGACCTCGCGCGAGGCCGGCCAGTCACCGCAATTGAAGGCTGGCTGACCGCAGCAGGTCTGGTTCTCCGGAAACTCGACTTCGCAGCCGGCGTGTTCGAGCACTTCGACGGTGGCTTTTGCTACGTCGTCAAAAAAGGCGTCGCAGAGGCAGGTGGCCATGAGCTGAACGGTGCGTCCAGTGGGGCGAGCGGGGCTTTGTGTCATTGAAATGCGGATTGGATTTGGAGGAAACGCTGGACCTTTTCAGACCATGTTACGCTGCGGGCGGGTTCGTGGATTTGAGGATTGCAGGAATTGCGCAAAATTTCGCGTCCATCGGCGAGGGATTTGATTTCTCCAGTGGCGATGAGCTGAGCGATGATGTTGCCTGCAGCCGTCGCCTCAACGGGGCCTGCCTCCACGCGGAGACCGGTGGCGTCAGCAGTCATTTGATTAAGCAATGCATTGCGGCAGCCTCCGCCGACGACTTGAAGCGTGTTCGGCAGATCCGGGATCATATTTTTCAACCTCTGAATCATGAGGCTGTATTTAACGGCGAGGCTCTCCAGGATGACGCGGATGATTTCGGCCTTAGATTCCGGAGCGGGTTGGTTCGTTTTTTTGATCCAGTCTAAAATGGCCTGTGGCATATCGCAGGGTTTGCCAAACTCCGGCGCATCGGGATCAATCAATGCTGCGGCACTCGCGTTTCGAGCCATTTCGACCATATCTCCATATTCCATGGCATGCCCTTGCTCGGCCCAAACACGGCGGCATTCCTGAAGGAGCCACATGCCTGCGATATTGGTCAGAAAACGCGTGGTGCCTTCGAGGCCTTGTTCGTTTGAAAACTTGGCGTCAAAGGCCTCTTGGCTGATGACCGGGGCGGCGAGCTCGATTCCTAAAAGCGACCAAGTGCCGGAACTCAAAAAGAGAGGTTTGGAGCGTGATGGCACGCCAGCTACGGCCGACGCGGTGTCATGGCTGCCGCAGGTGGTGACTTTCACGCCTCGCAGACCGGTTGCAGCAACAAGCTCCTCGGTGAGTTCGCCAAGAATGACGCCCGGTTCGGTGACCTTTCCCAAAATGCGCGCGGGGATTCCGAGCGTTTCGGCCAGTTCGAAATCCCATTCCGCCGTGCCTGCGCCAAGAAGGCCGGATGTGCTGGCAATGGTCCGCTCGATGGCCCTCACGCCACAAAGTCGGTAATTCAGGTAATCCGGCATGAAAAGCAGGCTCTGCGCTTGTTTCAATGCCTGCGGCGTCAGCCTAGACTCTGCCATGAGCTGGTAGATCGTATTAAAGAACAGCGGTTGAATGCCCGTTCGGCTCCAGATTTTTTCTTCGCCAACAAGCTGAGCAGCTTCAGAAATCATTCCATCCGTGCGTGAATCCCGATACATCCAAGGTTCGTTGAGATCCGCGCCATCCGGCCCGATCAATGCGTAGTCCACGCCCCAAGTATCAACCGCCACGGAGACGATATCCCCTCCGAAACGGACGCCGGCTGCTGCAAGGCCTTGTGTGATTTCTCTAAAAAGACCCTCCGCATCCCAATGCCACCCGTCGGCTGTTTGCATGCCACTGTTCGGAAATCGCGCGCCCTCTTCGATTTCGAGCCGTGATCCATCGAAGTGCCCAGCCATCACACGGCCACCTGAAGCGCCCAGATCTACAGCCAGAAAGGTTTTACTGGCGGCACTCATTCTGCCACCTCCAAACGCACTCCCTGTGAAACGATAGCGTCGCGCACATCATCCTGCGGGGGAGAATCAGTGATCCAAAAATCCACATCAGAATTTTTGGCGAAGAAAAAACTCGAGGACAAGCCGGCTTTTGTATGATCGGCTAAAAGAACGACCTCCGAGGCCCTCAGAACAACCTGCCTCTTGAGTTGGGCCTGCTCCTCAGTGGCGTCGCTGAGCCCGAGCGAGGGGTCGAGTCCACGGCATGAGATAAAAGCTGAGTCGATGCGGTTCATTTCAAGGCCCTGCATGGCTGCCCAGCCAGTGCAGGAGAGAGAAGACTGCGCCAAGCGTCCGCCAAGGAGACATACGGCGATGTGCGTTTTTTCAACGAGGGAAAGAGCGACTTGGAGTGAGTTCGTGATCACCGTGAGCGGCTTGTCAGGAAGAATCGCGGCAAGTTGGAGAACTGTGGTGCTGGCATCAAAAAAAACCGTGCTTCCCTCGGCCACACGGGCCAGCGCGGCGCGGGCGATGCGCGCCTTCGCGGAGGCATTCTGTGCCATGCGCTCGCGCATGGGGAACTCCCGTCGGCTCACATCCAAACGCAAAGCCCCTCCGTGAGTGCGCACGAGTTGGCCGTCCGTTTCTAGGCGCTCGAAATCACGGCGCACGGTTTCTTCTGTAACGCCAAGTTCGGCGGCGACCTCAGCGGTTCGCACGCTGCCTCGGGCGTTCAAACATTCGATTAATTTGCGATGGCGTTCCAGAGCAAGCATTGGGTTTTTCTTTGTTTAAATCATTTTTGATTCGACAAACAATAAAAAAACAACATAAACAAAACCGATGCCATCAACTAACCTCACCCCAATCAACATGAAACATGTTACCATGCACTGGAATCCCGCAGACCCCGTCGCACCGAATTCCGTGGAGGAACTCATTCACCGCTCGAACTGCCTCGGCACCGACCAGCGGATCACCAACACCGGCGGAGGCAACACCTCGTCCAAAATTTTCGAAAAAGACCCGCTGACTGGCGAAATGGTTGAAGTGATGTGGGTGAAAGGCTCCGGAGGCGACTTGCGGACATCGAAGAAAGAAAACTTCTCCTCCCTCTACCAATCCAAACTCCTCGACCTCCAGCGCGTGTATGCAGCCCGCGCCGAAAAGGGCCTGAAATCCCCCGCCGAAGACGAAATGGTCGGCATGTTCTCGCATTGCACCTTCAACCTGAATCCCCGCCCCTCCTCGATCGACACGCCGCTCCACAGCTTCATCCCATACGCCCATGTGGACCACACGCATCCGAACGCCGCCATTTCCGTAGCCGCCTGTGCGAAGAGCATTGAGGTGACGAAGGAAATCTACGGCGACGAGGTCGTGCATATTCCTTGGATGCGCCCCGGCTTCGAGCTCGGACTCGCCATGCAGGAAGCCTGCAAAAAACACCCGCAAGCCAAAGGCTTCATCATGGGCCAGCACGGCCTCATCAACTGGGGAAAAACCGGCCGCGAATGCTACGAACTCACTCTCGAGCTCATCGAAAAAGCCGCTGAGTATATTGAGAAAAAGCAGGCTGAACGCGGCGGAGAGGCTGCCATTTTCGGCGGAGCCGTCCATACCGCGCTGCCGGAGGAAAAACGCCGCGAGGTTTTCGCCGCCCTTCTCCCGTGGCTTCGCGGCCAGGTGAGCCAAAAGAAACGCTTCATCGCGACAATCCAGGACGACGAAAAAATCCTGCGCTTTGTGAACTCGAAGGAAGCCCCGCGCCTTGCGGAGCTTGGCACCAGCTGCCCTGACCACTTTCTGCGCACCAAGATCAAGCCGCTCTACATCGGCACCGCGCCAAAGGCGGACACGCCCGTTGAGGAGATCGTCGCCTCGCTGAAAACCCAACTCGTCGCCGGTCTCGAGAAATACCGCGCCGACTACGCCGCCTATTACAATGCCTGCAAGCGGGCCGATTCTCCCGCCATGCGCGACCCGAACCCGACTGTCATTCTTATCGCCGGCCTCGGCATGGTGGCATTTGGAAAAGACAAATCGGAATCCCGCGTTACGGCGGAGTTCTACAACTGCGCGGTCGAAGTCATGCGCGGCGCCGAGGCTATCGGTGGTTACATTTCGCTCCCGGCCCAAGAGGCCTTCGACATCGAATACTGGGCCCTCGAGGAAGCCAAACTCCGCCGCATGCCAGCCGACAAGGAACTTGCGGGTCGTGTTGTCGTGGTAATCGGCGCCGGAAGTGGCATCGGCCGCGAAACCTCTCTGCGCCTCGTTCGCGAGGGCGCACACATCGTTTGCGTCGATCTCAACCAAGCGGCTGCACAAGCTACGGCGGATGAGATTCTCGCCAATACAGGTCTCGGAATTGGCGTCGCCGGAACCGGTATCTCCGGCTGCGGATCGGCCATTGGCCTGCAGGCGGATGTTACCAAGCGCGAAAGCATCCGCGCCATGCTCAACCAGGTCATCCTCGCCTACGGCGGATTCGATTCCATAGCCGTCACGGCCGGCATTTTCGTGCCGAGCGACACGACTGGCCACATCCCCGACGACAAGTGGGCGCTTACCTTCAATATCAATGTCACCGGCAGCTACCTCGTCGCCGACGAAGCCGCGAAGGACTTCAAAGCCCAAGGCCTGCGCGGCTCGATGGTTCTCACTACGAGCGCCAACGCCGCCGTCGCCAAGAAAGGCAGCGTCGCCTATGACACCTCGAAGGCCGCCGCCAACCACCTCGTGCGTGAACTCGCCATGGAGTTGGCCCCGCTCGTGCGCGTCAACGGCGTCGCCCCGGCCACAGTTGTTCAAGGCAGCGCCATGTTCCCGCGCGACCGAGTCATCGGCTCGCTCGCGAAATACGGCATTCCCTACACGGACGACGAAGCCACCGATTCGCTCACAACCAAGCTCGCGCAGTTCTACGCAGACCGCACACTCACTCGCTCGCCGATCACCCCAGCCGACCAGGCGGAAGCCTACTTCCTCCTCATTGCCGACAGACTGTCCAAAACAACCGGACAGATCGTGACGGTGGATGGCGGCTTGCACGAAGCGTTCCTGCGTTAATCCCAAGGAAAAATCTCAACCCGAAAAGGCAGGGCAGCGATGCCCTGCCTTTTTCTCATTTCGATGATCAGTGTGGCGCACCTGCACGCGGTTGCGTTAGTTTTCCACAAATCCCATGTCTAAACCTGCCAAGCTTCCCTTCCCGCAATTGGTGCGGGCCTTTTGGAGTCCCTATCTGCGTTTACTCGGATACATGACGCCCTACCGCAAACAGTTTTTCATGGGCATCATTTTTGGAGTGCTTGCCGGTATCGTAAGCGGATCTCTGACGCTGGTCATCCTCAAGGCCGGCGAATCCATTGGGGTGAAAATGGACAAATCTGCCCTTATGCCGGGAGCGGTTTCAAATGATGGGCCAGGCATCGGAGGAGTCATCTGGATGAGCTTGCTCATCCCGCTCGTGATGGTCTTGCGAGGGCTTTTTTCCTACCTGAATGTCTACTATCTGGCGTGGGTCAGTCTGCGTGTCCTTCGAGACATCCGAACCCAACTTTTTTCCCACCTGATGTCGCAGTCTCTGGATTTCTTCAACCGCGAAAAATCCGGCAAGCTTATGTCGCGCGTGATGAGCGACACGCGCGTAACTCAAAATGCTCTCACTTCGATTTCGGGGGATATCATCAAGGATCCGATTGCTATTCTCACGCAAGTCGGCGTGCTGGTGGCGATCGATTGGAAGTTCAGCCTCACTACGCTGGTGCTTTTCCCGCTCTGTATTGTTCCAGTCGTTGTTTTTGGACGCAAAGTGCGTTCGGCGGGCAAGGCGGAGGAAAAAGAGGCGGCTCAAATGTCGATCATCTTGCAAGAGACTTTCGCTGGCGTGAGGGTCATCAAAAGCTTCGCGCGTGAGGGCTATCAGACCGCGCAATTTGCGGAGTCCAGCGACACCCAGTGCCGCAACAGCCTGCGCGTGCGCAGAAGTTCGGACATCGTCCAGCCTCTCATTGAGTCCGTTGCGGCCTTTGGAGTCGTTCTGGCAATGATCTATGTTTATTACAACGACATTAGCTTCATCAAATTTGCAGCCCTCTGCGGTGGCATTTTCATGCTCTACAACCCCGTGAAAAATCTCAGCCGCATACCCATGCTCATGCAGAAATCCATGGTCTCGGCGGAAAATGTTTTTGCCCTCATGGAGATGAAGCCAAGCATCACGGACACGCCCGGCGCGCAAGTGCTTGAGCGCTGTGATGGCCGTATTGACCTAGAGGATGTGAGCTTCGACTACGGCACGGATAAAGCCGCCGTTCAAAATGTGAGCCTCCATATCGAGCAGGGGAAAAAATACGCACTCGTTGGAGCCAGTGGCGCCGGTAAGAGCACGATCCTCTCGCTCATCATGCGGTTCTACGATCCCCAACACGGTGTGGTGCGTCTCGATGGCACCGATCTCCGCGACCTCGCCCAGCACTCGCTCCGCGAGCAAGTCGGAATGGTCACGCAGGAGACATTTTTGTTCCACGACACGATTTTTGAAAACATCCGCTACGGTCGGCTCGATGCGACCAAGGACGAAGTCATCGCCGCCGCCAAATCCGCCTTCGCCCACGAATTCATCCTGGCCCAGCCGGATGGTTACGAAACCGTCGTTGGCGACAAGGGCTGCATGTTGAGCGGTGGACAGCAGCAACGCCTCGCCATCGCTCGCGCCTTGCTCAAGAACGCCCCCGTCCTTCTCCTCGACGAGGCCACATCCGCACTCGATTCCGAAAGCGAGCGCATGGTCCAGGCCGCGCTGGAGCGCCTATCCGAGGGTCGCACCGTTGTCGCCATCGCCCACCGCCTCTCGACCATTCTCAAATCCGATTGCATCGTCGTCATGGATCACGGCCGCATCGCAGCCACCGGCCGCCATGAGGAACTCCTCGCGAAATCCGACCTCTACCGCAGCCTCTATGAACTCCAATTCCACCACAGCGAGGGCCCGACCCCCTCGGTGACAGTGTGATGAATCTTCTGCCTTGGATGCGACCGGAGCACCTCGCTCCGGGCGATACCAAAAGCCTGCATGGCGATTGGAGTGGGCTGGAATTGCACGCAATCCGCTCGACGGACGATCCGTTTTTCGAAACCGCCTTCGGAGCGCTCTGGGCGGAATTCGGCGCGGCAGGCGAAATGGAGCAGGCCAGTGTCATCGCCGAGCGGATGAAATGGCATCCCTCGGAAATGATCGACGGAGCTGCCCTGCTCTATGCCATGCTGCTTATAACCCATAACGGCGAGTTTGTCGCAGTGAGAGACCACACAGCCATCCTCCTCGCAAACGAGCCCGGCGCTATCGTCCACCTCTCGCATAATCTGGTCGCCCCCGCATGGAGGCGTAGCGGAGTCGCCGGCTGGCTCCGCGCCCTGCCAGTCTCGACCGCGCGAGAGGCCCTCGCGGTGGCAGGCCGTCTGCTCGATGCCCCGATCACGCTCGTCGGTGAGATGGAGCATTTCAACCCCAGCCACGCCGCGACAGGAATCCGCCTCACCGCTTATGAGAAGGCTGGATACAAAATGGTAGACCCCGAGCTTGTGGACTACTGGCAGCCGGACTTCCGCGACCCGCGAATCATCGACCAGGAAAACGGCCCGAAACCTATCCCCCTCTGCCTCATGCTGCGCCGCATCGGCAGGGAGCAGGCGGCATTTGTCAGCGGAGCCGAGGTGTGCCAGGTCGTCAACGCCCTCTACAAAATGTATGGGCGAGGCTTCCGGCAACAGGACATGCAGGTGGTTTTTGAAACACTCAAAAGCTACCCTCCACCGCATGGCCGCATCCCGCTCGTGCCACCAACAAGCGTGCAGATGAGCCATCCCGATGAAGGACAGCTTGCAAGCGAGCAGGAAGCCTCTTAGTCTATCGACATGAGCGAAATCATCTTCGAGATTCAGGAAGACGATGTTGATGGCGGCTTTGTAGCAACGGCCTTGGGATACGGCATCGTCACTGAAGGCAGCACTCTCGAGAAATTGCGTGTGATGGTTAAAGAAGCAGTGCATTGCCATTTTAGTGATCACTCTATCGGTCCTAAGCCCAAAGTGATCCGACTTCACTTTGTTCGTGATGAAGTTCTGGCATCGTGAGGACGCCTCGCAATGTCTCTGGCTCGGATTTGATCAAATCGCTGCGGGTCTTGGGCTATGAAATTAGCCGACAGGTGGGCTCCCATATTCGCCTGACCACCCAGCTTGATGGCGAGTATCACATCACTGTGCCCAACCACTCGCCGCTACGGCTGGGAACTTTCAAAAGCATACTCAAACTTGTTGCTGCCCACCACGCTTTGACTATCGAGGAGTTGCTCGAGAAAGTCGACCTTTAGGCGCTATCCGATTGGAGATGGAGGCCCCGCAGTTCTTCCATTCACACCCATGAAATTTTTCTATGATCCCGGATTCGCCTCGCCGATTGGTGAGCACATCATGCCGATGAGGAAGTTTGCGCTTGTTGCCGGCGAAGTGCGAGCTTGGTTGCCGCAGGTCATTATAGAAAAACCCGAGCCGCTGACCCGGGAGGATTTCTTGAGGGTCCACACGGCCGAGTATGTCGATGCGGTGAGAATCGGCAAACCTCGCAACCTCGCGGAGTCGCAAAAATTCCCTTGGAGCGAGTCGCTTTTTCCAAGCGTTTGCCTCACGGGCGGCGGAGTGCTGGAGGCGGTGCGGAGTGCCTTGGAGAGCGGTGCATCGGCGGCCTTGGCGAGTGGATTTCATCACGCCTGCTCAGATCACGGCGAGGGCTTCTGCACTTTCAACAGCCTTGTGGTGTCGCTGGAGGCGCTTTGCGCGGAAGGCAAAATCCGCACAGCAGCCATCCTCGACATGGACCTGCACTATGGAAATGGCACGGCATCCCTCGCGGCATCCCGACCGTGGCTGCGTGCGCTCTCGATTTACGGGAACGATTATTGGAACAACCAGCCCTTCCGCGATGTGCGCGAGAGGCATCACTCGGACGGCCCTAACCATTTTTCCGTTCCTCTGATTCCCTCGGGAAACAGCGACCGCGAGGTTCTCTTCGATGCGATGAAGCGGCATCTGCCGTGGCTGATTCAAGACGGGAAGCCGGATATCCTGCTTTACCAAGCCGGCGCCGATCCGCTGTGCGACGATCCCTACTCACCGCTCCAACTTACGCACGAAGACTTGGAAGCGCGCGATCGAATGGTCTTCGAATTCGCTAAGGCCGAAAAAATCCCCGTCGCTTGGGTGCTGGCCGGTGGATACTGCCCAGAAATCGAAAAAGTCGTCCGCGTGCACTTGAGCACGGCAAAAGCCTGTTGGGATGTTTTTGGAGAAAATTGAGACGCATTTGGAGGTTTCATTAAAAGCTCAAAAATCATTTGTAAAATGCCTTAATGTAGATTAAAAGATCAAATATGATTTCCAATCAGCTTTTGCTTGACACGCCCGTCGAGCAACTGGAGGCGATTGCGAAGCGCTTCAAGGAATTGCGCTTGGCGGCGAATGTGCGGCAGGCGGACTTGGCCAAACGCTCGGGCGTGGGGATCGCGACGATCCGCCGCTTCGGGGCAGGCGGAAATATTTCCGTGCTGAATCTTGCGCGACTGATGACCTACCTCGGTCATCCCATAGATGCGGCTAGCGTGGTGCCGGAATTTCAAGCAACGACAATGAAGGAGTTCGTCCAACCTTCCAGAAGGAGGGCGCGATGAGGCGTATCGATTCGGTGGAGGTTTGGCACACGGGGCCGCAAGGGCATCGACAGCTGATGGGGCAGCTCGCCAGACATTCTCGGGGGGCGATAGGTTTTACGATAGACGCCGGATTTTTGGAAACTGGATGGAGGTTGTCCCCTTTTTTTCTGCCGCAGGGTGAAGGACCTTTTGTGCCGCGTTTTGAAGCAGGTCAGGAGCCTGTCTTTCGTGGTTTATTCGGTCTTTTTGCGGATAGTTTGCCGGATGCTTTTGGAATGACGGTTGCGCGACGAAGCATGGCTCAGGCTGGCTGCGAAGCCTGAGCATTGGAGTTGCTATCCTACATCGGCGAGGGCGGGCGTGGCTGCTTGGCCTACAAACCAAGCCTCCCGCAAGGCGATGCGGAAGTGGAGGGCTTGGAGGAGATGTTCAATGAGGCACGCAGCGTGGCGGAGGGGCTCGAAATCGATTGGGCGAATCCATTGGCCCACGCGATGGGCACTGCCGGAGGAACACGCCCCAAGGTTCACTGCGAGCGGTTTTCGGATAGCACATTTCGCGTGAGACGCACTCCGGCAAAAGCAGGTGAAAGCGTGGCATGCATTGTGTAATTTGACTGCACAGGCGAGTTCGCCGGGCGCATCGACCATGAAACGAAAATTGAGGCCAGCTACTTGGAGATGGCAAGAGATTGCGGTTTACGAGTGCCGGAGTTTGAATTGGTGGGGCGCGAGTGCTGGGATCATCTGGTTTTACAACGCTTCGACCGGACCCGGGTGGGAGCCTTGCATCTGCATTCGTTCTGGGGGCTTGACCATGCGAGCGCTGGCAGCCGGATGCATGACTACGAATTCCTGCACCGGGCCGTGCTGAGACTCACAGGCGATTCTCAGGAATTGACCGAGTGTTTTGGCCGCATGGCTTTCAATGTTCTGACCTGCAACCAAGACGACCACTCCAAGCAGCATGCTTTTCTTTTTGACGGAACAGCGTGGAAACTCTCGTCGGCATTCGACCTCACATTTTCGCCAAACCCCACACTGGGACATGCCGTGCCAGTGTCGGGAAATCCGTCTCCCTCGCAAAAGGATTTGCTCGCTTTTGCTCGAAAAATAGATGTCCAAAATGGCAGGGAGATTTTGGAGCGAATTCAAACAGTTACCGCTTCGGCTAAAACTTATCTGGCGAAGAATCAAGTTCCAGAGCGCATCGCCTTACGAGTCGTTGAGGGCATTTCCCGGAAGAGAGATGAACTTCGAGGAAACAGCTGAGCCCCCGTTTTAGGCTGGGCAGATGCCGGCGCACCATTTGCCGCGCTTGATGAGGCGCGGGGTGCCGAGGCCATATTTTTCGAGGCTGGCGCTGACTTCGGCGGCTTGGCTCACGAGGACGCCGGAGAAGATGAAATGCCCACCGGAATTGAGTTTTTTGGCGAGACCGGGAGCGGAGGCGATGAGGAGTTCACTGTAGAGATTCGCGAGGATAACATCGGCTTTTTGAAACGCACCGACGCGGCGGGAATCCGCGACGTAGAAGGCGATTTTTCGGCAGTGATTGGCCTTGGCGTTTTCCTTGGAAACTCGAATGCAGACTGGATCGAAGTCGAAGGCTTCCACGGCGGAGGCGCCGAGTTTTTCTGCTGCGATAGCAAGAATCCCTGTGCCGGTGCCGGCATCGAGCGCCCGCCAGTCAGCGGGGAGATTGGGAGCGATATCGCAGAGGAGACGAAGGCAGGTTGCCGTCGTCGCGTGGTCGCCGGTTCCGAACGCCATGCCGGCGGGAATGAAAATGTCGCGCCCGGTATTTTCCGCAGCACGAAAGGTGGCGACATCCGAGTGGACCCGCAAACGCCCTCGAATTGAGAGTGGCGGGCGGGCCTGACTTCCAATCCACGCCTCTGGACCGAGCTGCGCCATTTTTCCTCCAAAGTCGCGGACTAACTGCTCGACCATTCTCTTGTCGCCGAAAACTTGGATCTTCAGCGCACTGGATTCCGGTTGCGTGAGCATGACCAAATGCTCGGGGTCAATATGAGAAAGCCGTGCATACCAATCCTCCTCCATCCGTTGCGCGCTCAAGCGGGTCCATCGATACATTGCCATGGGAGGATTAAAGTCATTCCTGGCACTCGATGTCATCTCCCTTCTTTTGCTTGCTTCAGGAGGGGCATCCGCCGATAAATTAACGCCGTGAAAACACCCCGTGACGGGGATTTTTCCAGAGGATTTTCAAACATGAGCGAAACGGCAACACCAGTGACGATGGTCAACGTGCAGATCGACGGGGAGTGGAAGCAATTTCCCAAAGGCACGCGCGTGATCGAGGCCTGCATGCAGAGCGGTAAATTCATTCCGCACTACTGCTACCATCCCAAACTCAGCTCGCCGGGCAACTGCCGCATGTGTCTCGTGGAGACCGGTCGCCCGAAGATGACTCCCGACCGCCAGCCCGTGCTGGATGCCAATGGCAAGCCCGAGATCGGCTGGGGGCCGAAGCCTGAGATTTGCTGCGCGATGGAAGTCGCCGAGGGCATGGGCGTTCGCACCTCCTCGCCACTCGTCGAAGAATGCCGCAAGGGCGTGATGGAATTTTTGCTGATCAACCACCCGCTCGACTGCCCGATTTGCGATCAGGCGGGCGAGTGCCGCTTGCAGGAATTTTCGGTCGAGTTCGGCAAAGGCGAATCCCGATTCCTTGAGGAGAAAGTGAAAAAGCCAAAGCGCGTGGACCTCGGTGAGCGCATCGTGCTCGACGACGAACGCTGCATCATGTGCTCGCGCTGCATCCGCTTCATGAAGGAAATCGCCCACGACGATGTGCTGGGCTTCCTGAATCGTGGTAGCCACACAACCTTGTCGGTCTACCCCGGCAAGAAACTCGACAACAACTACTCGCTGAACACGGTGGATATCTGTCCCGTGGGCGCCCTCACGAGCAAAGACTTCCGCTTCAAGATGCGCGTCTGGTTTTTGAAGGAAACCAAGAGTATCGATGTGAATTGCGGCACGGGCTCGAATATCCTGATCTCCAGTCGCGAGAATACCGTTCACCGCATCACTCCTCGCGAAAACGATTTCGTGAACTCCTGCTGGATGCCTGACAGCCACCGCCTGAATTTCCACTACCTCAACAGCGAATTCCGCCTCACCGCTCCTGTGGTAAAAGGCGAAGACGTGCCGGCGCATTGGACCCGTGCTCTTGCTGCCGCAGCCGAGCAGCTCAATGGACGCGATCCCTCGAAGACCGCCCTCATCGCCTCCGCCCGCATGACGAATGAGGAGCTCTTCCTCGCGCGCCGCCTCGCGGCTGGCCTGAAAATTGAGAATTTCGATGTCTTGCCCCGTCCGCAAAAGGGCGACGGATTCCTCATCTCGGATGATGGAAACCCCAACACCACTGGCGCGAAGCTCCTCGGCATGACCACAGGAAAACTAAAGACCATCGCGGCAGGTGTCGCCTCGGGCCAAATTACTGGCCTCATCGTGCTCGGTGAGGATGCCGTGGATTGCGGCATTTCCGAAGAGAGCCTCAAAAATCTCGAAACACTCGTCGTCACTGGCACTCTGGCCAACGCCACCACGCGCCGCGCAACAGTTGTGCTACCGACCAGCGCCTGGGCCGAGAAGCGCGGCAGCATGATCAATATCAAAGGCCGTATCCAACGCCTCAACCAAGCCATCCAGCCTCCAGGCTCTGCTCGCGACGACTGGGAGGTCCTGCGCGACCTCGTGCAGGCCACAGGAGGCTCGAACGGAGTTTACACGGTCGAGGAGGTCTTCAAAATGATGGCATCCGAGGTTCATGCCCTTCAGGGCCTGACCCTCAGCCGCATCGGAGATCTCGGCACGCAACTCGCACTCAACACCTGAGCATGCGCCGCCTTGCTCTCCTGGCAGTGGCCGCACTGGCTCTTGCCGGATGCGGAACACCGGACACGCCCAACCAGTCATCGGTTCGTCGCGAGACACAGATCGAGTGGCTGGGAAACCAGTGCTATCGACTCACCTCGTCCATCGGCACCACCATTCTGGCAAATCCCTACGCCGCGAAAACCAGCGGCCGCTCCCTCCCCGCGCCCCTCAAGAGCGATGTCGTTTTGATTACCTCCGAGCGCTCGGATTTCAACAACATCAACGCCGTCGACGGCCAACCTTCCGTCCTGCGCGGAGGGGTGGGAATTGGAGTCAACAATGTCACCGGCATCAGAATTCTCGGTGTTCCAAGTTACAGGAACCCAGAAATGCCGGCATCCGATGGTATGAGCCTCTTCTTTACTTGGACGATGGATGGCATGCGCTTCTGCTTCGCCGGAGTCCCAACGCGACCGCTGGATGCCGAGCAAATCTCACAAATCGGCACGGTGGATGTCCTGCTCTTCAATCCCGAGTCCCTCTCGCCAGAGTCCCGCAGCCAGATCATTGCCCAGCTCCACCCGCGCTTGGTCATTCCGACTGGTTCGCGTGGATGGACAACCGGTGGAGTGCATGCCGCGCAAGGGCCGAAATTTGCCTTCACCCGCGAAATGCTCCCGCAGCAAACCACAACTCTGATCTTCAATCCGTGACCAAACGAGTTCTTATTGCAGGCTCCGGGGGGCGTGAACACGCTCTGGCCTGGAAGCTCAGCCAATCCGCAGGCGTGGAAAAAATCTTCATCGCTCCGGGCAATGCCGGCACAGCAGCTATCGGCGAGAATGTGCCCATCGCCCCCGAGGATGTTTCGAGCCTTGTCGCCTTTGCAAAATCCAATGCCATCGACTTCACGGTGGTCGGCCCGGACGACGCGCTCGCAGCGGGAGTCGTCGATGCCTTTGAAGATGCGGGTTTGAAAATTTTCGGTCCGCGCGCGACCGCCGCCCGCCTCGAATCGTCGAAGGCGTTTGCGAAGGATTTCATGATCCGCCACGGAATCCCCACGGCGGACTACCGCGAATTCACCGACAGCGCGGCAGCTAGGGAATACTGCCGCACCGCAAAATACCCACTTGTGGTGAAGGCCGACGGACTCGCCCTCGGCAAGGGAGTAATCATTGCCGCGAATTTCTCCGAAGCCGAAGCCGCCCTGCGCCTCTGCATGGAAGACCGCGCATTTGGCGACGCCGGAAGCCGCGTCGTGATCGAGGAATTTCTCGAAGGCGTCGAATGCTCTATCCACGCCCTTGTGGACGGCTCTACCTATCTTCTTTTCCCCGATTGCCGCGACCACAAAAAAGCCCACGACGGCGACCAAGGCCCGAATACCGGTGGCATGGGCACCATCTGCCCGAGTGGTTCGGTGGATGACACCCTGCGCGCCCGGATTCGCACCGAAATCCTCGACCGCTTCATGGCTGGCATCGAAAAAGACGAACTCGATTTCCGTGGCATGCTCTTCCCGGGCCTCATGCTCACCGCCTCAGGCCCGAAGGTGCTGGAATTCAACTGCCGCTGGGGCGACCCCGAAACGCAAGTGCTCGTGCGGCGCTTGGATTCCGATCTCCTGCCGCTCTTGGAGGCCGCCGCGGCAGGTGCGCTCGGCGCGTCAACTCCCGAGTGGGATGAAAAAGCCGCCGTCTGCGTGGTTCTCGCCTCGGGCGGGTATCCGGGCTCTTATGAAAAAGGCAAAGCCATCAGGGGCCTCGCTGATGCCGCCCTTCTCGATGAGGTGCAGGTTTTCCATGCTGGAACGAAGGCCTTAAATGGCGAAATCACGAACAACGGCGGTCGTGTGCTCGGCGTCACCGCGAAGGCGGAAACCCTTGAAGCCGCCCGCAGCTTGGCATACAAGGCGGCCGATAAAATTTCGTTCGCAGGTGTGCAGCGCCGGAACGACATTGGCGCCCCCCCGACCCACTCATGAAATTCCTCCCCCTTGTTCTGTCCGCCTGCCTCACGGCAACCGCTCTGGCAGAGGATGCACCCGCTGCCGCAAAGCCATCCCCAACTCCAACTCCCACTTTGAGGGAGGCGGTGGATTCATTGGACGAATCGCAGATTCAAAAAGCCATCGACGCCCTAGCGACAAACTACCTCTCTCCAGAGGCATTCGACAATGCTTCCCGCCAGAAGGCACTCTTAGAGGGCCTGCTCCTTCGTCTTGGTGGCGGAGCGGATTTGAATCAAGCGGGGAATGCCACTTCAAAGCCAGTTCCCTTTCTGGCCGAAATTCTCGACGGCCGCATCGGTTACATTCGGCCCGGAGCGATGGATGCCGCTGCGCTCAAACAGACAGACTCGGCTCTCGCCAACTTCGCCGACAAATCGATTCCCGCCGTGATTCTCGACCTTCGAGGGATACCGAACGGCACGGAATTCGACATCACAGCCGATTTTGCAAGACGATTTTGCCCCAAGGGAAAAATCCTTTTCACCATCGAAAAACCCAACGCCAAACAGGAACGAATCCTCACCGCAGACCAAGATGCTGTTTTCCATGGCATACTTGTGCTTCTGACCGATGCCGATACCTCGGGAGCCGCTGAGGTGCTTGCCGCCACGCTGCGGGCAAATTCAAGCGGGATGATTGTAGGAGCCAAGACCGCCGGCGGTGCGGTGGAATTTTCTGAATTTCCCATCGGAGGAGGCAAAACGCTCCGCCTCGCCGTATCCCGCGTCTCGCTCCCATGCTCAGGTCCAATTTTCCCAACCGGAGTAAAACCCGACATCGAAATTAGCCTTCCCGCCGAAACGCAGAGAAAAATCTTCGAACTCACCAAAGAAAAAGGAGTGAGCCAGTTCGTCTTCGATATCGAACGCCCCCGCATGAACGAAGCGGCATTGGTCGCCAACACCAACCCAGAAATCTCAAGCACCGCCGAGTCCAATGACGACAACGACCCCCTCCGCGACACCGTCCTACAACGCGCCGTCGATCTCGTGACGGCAATTTCCTTTTACAAAAAGTAGGCCGCTTGCCGACCTTGTTATTTCAAAATGGCCCCACAGCGCCGGCAAGTGACCGGTTTGTAACGGATCTGACTTCGGCAGCGGGGGCAGCGGTAGTTGAGAAAGCCAAAGGGGAAAGCAGCGATAGCGTAGAGCCCGGTAAAAATTTTGAAAAACTCACCAAGAGATCCGAGGGCGTCGATTTGTTTTCCGAAGAGGACCCAGATGAATGCCATCGCGGTAAAAGGCCAAAGCACGAAACACTGGCGGCGGTGGATTTTTGAAAAGGCCTCGCGCGGGTCGCTGGGGGAGGTCCACTTCATGGTTCGCCGGTTTTGTTAAAGACGGGAACACCGGAGGCTTGCAAGGCGCGGACGATGTTGGGGAAGGCGGATTGCATGCTCTGGCTGCTGGCAGGCACTTTTTTGACATCTCCATTTTTTTCGTAGCAGAGAATAAAATAATTGGTGGTCTTGTTCCGCCCGATGCCGCTGACTTCTTTGGTGATTTCGATTTTCTCAATGTCCTTGAAGCGCACCTCATGCCCATGGGACATGCCAATCAAGCCGGTGGTTTCGGTAAATCCCGAGGGAGAAAGAGTGACGCGATCATTGACGGTGGCGAGGGAGATGTAGAGGCAGGCGGCTCCGACGAAAATCATGGTCAGGCGGATTCGCTTGGAAAATCGAAACCAGCCATCCGTGCGCTTGGGAATGAATTGCGATCCGTAAATTAAACCGCAACCGCCGATCACGAATGCCGCCGTGACCCAGAGCGCGATGCTGAATGTAGTGACATCGCCATTGATTTTTTTGTCAACGCAACCACTCAGCGAGAGGCAGAGGGCCACGATACCGGAGAGTTGGAGTTTTTTCATCGGTTCAAAAAGTGCGGAATCAAGGTTGGTGCGCCTTGGCTTTTTCTTTGAGAACCAGGAGGCTGGGGTCGTTTGGAGCAAGTTTCAAAGCCTGGTCGTAATCGGAGACGGCGCCATTCCAATCTTGCTTGGCGGCTTTGACCATCCCGCGTTCGGCGAAGGCTCGCGGATCGGGTGGGTTCAGCATCGCGATGCCGCGATCGTAGTCGGCAATCGCGCCATCAAAGTCCCGCGTGTTCGCCTTGGCTTTGCCGCGATTCAGGTAGGAGAAGACATCTTGCGGATTGAGAGCAAGTGCGCGGCTGGAATCCTCGATGACTCCTGTCCAGTCGGCCTTGTCGATCTTGATCATGCTGCGCATCGAGTAGGCCATGAGGTTGTTGGGCTCGATGGCAAGGGCTTGGTCGCATTCGGCCAGCGCCCCGGCGGCATCGCCCTGGGCATTCTTCACGCGGGCGAGAAACGTGAGGGTGCGGCTGTCCGCAGGATTGAGGGCGAGGGCCTTGTTGCCTTCCGCGAGCGCGCCGTTCAGGTCTCCGTGCTCGGCCATGCTCCAAGCGGATTGCACGAGTTTTTCGACTTGAGCATTCACTTCCGGCGAGACCTGCGACGGCTGCGGCAACTGTCCTTTGCGCAAAGCAGCAATCTTCTCCCGCACGACGGGAATCTGCGGGAATCCGGGTTGCAACTTTTCCGCCGCGTCGAGATCTTTTTCCGCGCCATCCAGATCCCCCAGATTCCCGTGCGCCATGGCTCGGCAAACAAGAGGCAAGGCGTCATGCGGCAGACACATCACAGCGATATCGAAATCCGCAAGAGCTGCCTGCGAATTGCCGGTTTGCAACAAAATGTTTCCCCGGCGGGCTCGCGACACATAGTCGGTCGGGTCCACCTCGATCGCCTTGCCCAAGAGCTCAAAACCGCCCTGGAGGTCGCCGTTGACGGCTTTGATCTGGCCGAGTTCGCTGTAGGCAATGGAAACTTTCGGATTCTTCTCCACGGCTTGCTCGAGCAAAGCCACAGCGCCCGCGCGGTCGCCGGACTCGAGTTTTTTCTGCGCCTGGACCAAGAGGTCTCCGTAATCCTTGTCCCAGAGACGCCCTCCATTCGACTTCATCACTTTGCAGCGCTCGATGGCCTTGGGAGCGAGTTCACTTTTCGGATTGAGTTTCAACTCCACCTCATAATCCGCGATGGCGCCGTCGTAGTCTCCGTGGTCTTGTTTCGCCGCACCGCGCTGGCTGTAGAGTTTCGCCTCCTTGGGATTGATGGCGATGGCCGCATCGAAATCCGCCATGCCGCCGGTGTAATCTCCCATCGCGGCTTTGGCGGCACCCCGATCCATGAGGGCAAAGGGATTTCGCGGATTGATCTCGAGGGCCTTGTTGAATTCCAAAATCGCTCCTGCCCGGTCGCCGCCGAGGGTTTTGGTGAAGCCCAGTTTCCAATAGGCCATGTCGTGGCGCGGATTGATCTCAATCGCGTGGCGGTATTGCTCGGCGCTTTTTTCCCGGTCCTGACTGCCGCCTTCGATGGCCACGCCGAGAAGGAAGTAGGCCTGCGCGAGGTCGGCGTATTCGGGTTTAAGCGAAATCACCTTTTCGGCATCGCTCGCCGCGCCTTTCCAATCCTTGGTGTAGGTGCGCGCCATGCCCCGGTTGATGTAGGCGGTGGCGTCTTTCGGATTGATTTCAATTGCCCTTCCGTAATCGACGATCGCGCTGGCGTTGTCGCCCTTCTGGGCCTTGATCCCGCCGCGCAGGAGGAAACACGAGGCATTGTCGGGAGAAAGAAGGTAGGCCTTTTTCACATCGCGCTCCGCACCGTCCAGATCGCCCCGCGAGAGGCGAACATGGGCACGCACGATGTAGGTCGCCGGGTTTTCCGCATCGAGTTCGATGGCGCGCGCATAATCTTTCTCTGAGCCCGTGACATCGCCGGCTTCGGCCTTGGCCTTGGCATTGGCGCGGGCCGTCAAGGCGGCCAGCGTGAGCGGGAGGCTCCAGGGCATTTCGATCGTTTTGGTGAAGTCCTCGATCGCCTGCGCGGTTTCGCCTTTCCCCATTTTAACAAAGCCCCTGTTGAGGTAGGCGATCATGTAGTTTGAGGCCAATTCCACAGACTTGTTCAAATCGGCCTCGGCACCTGCGAGATCGCCTTTAGAGAATTTTTCAGTGGCTCGGTTGTTCAGTGTGCGAAAGCTGTTCGGTCGGATTTCAAGGGCTTTGTCGAACGTGGCGATCGCGGCGTCGTGATCACCCGCCCTACCGAGGGCCATTCCAAGCCCATTCAAGAAAAACGCCTGATCGGCAGGATCGGTGGATTGATTGAGTTCCACCACCCGGCGCATGTCTTCCACGGCCCCGTTGCCGTCGCCTTTCACCATTCGGAGAAATGCCCGGCCGTAGAGGGCGCGGGTCTCGTTGGGATTGATTTCCAGCGCACGGGCAAAAGTTTTCATGGCCGGGGCGAAATCGCTTTCCTTCCAGGGGACGAAAGTGCGGTCGAAGACCAAATTCGGATCCAGTCTGAATCGAACCAGCACGATGGTGGCTTCGATCGCCGCGCGGGCGCTCCAGAGTGCCGAGTCGTCGGGCTTTAGCCTTGTGGCATCCTCAAAATCGCGCTTGGCCCCTGCAAAATCCTGTAGGGCGGCACGAGTGGCTCCGCGAAGGGCAACAGCATCGGCATTCGCAGGAGCGAGCTTGCAGGCTTTGTCGAAATCCTCCAGCGCGGACTGGAGATTGCCCTTGTAGAAATAGGCCGCTCCCCGCCCGAGGTGGAGGGCGACATCGTCGGGCGATATCTTCAGCGCCTCGTCATAATCACGGATCGCGCCATCCAAATCGGCGGGTGTTGCGCGGGTGTTGGCATCCTGCACAAACAGGACGGGCTGGAACGGATCCACGACGACTGACAAGCTCAGCCGGTCGAGGCTTTTTCCAAAATCATCCGCAAAGGCCTTGATTGCGGCCTTGTCGAAGAGGTCCCTCGCGCTTTCGTTGCGTGGAGCCGGTGGGTTCTTGGTGAAAGACGCCTGTGCCGCCAGTGGCACGAGCAAAATGGTGAGCGCCGTCTTGGCAAAGGAGCGTTTCATTTTTGTGATAGTGAGAATCAGGGACGCCGACGCTTTGCAAGCTTCGCTTCATGCGTGGCAGTAACCGTGAGCGCCAATCCGCCCCGGGCGGAAAACGCACCGCGCACTGTCATGCTCTCGGGTGCGCACACGGCCACGAGATCGTCCAAAATCCGGTTCACAATCTGCTCATTGAATGACGGCGTGTTCCGGAACGCGGCGAGGTAATATTTCAGCGACTTCGTCTCCACGCAGCGGGCGGCTGGCACATATTCGATGACGATCTCCGCGTAGTCCGGTTGGCCGGTCACGGGGCACACGGACGAGAAATCTTTTGTATCCACTCGAATGACATAACCACGGCCGGGATGGCTGTTCGGAAAAGTCTCCAGAATCTCCACCGAAGGCTGCTGGGGCAAGGAGGAGGCGTTGCCGAGGAGACGCAGGGAGGGTTTCTGTTTTTCGGATTTCTTGCTCATGCGGGAAACCTTGGCAGGCGGGCGGGTCCAATTCCAGACTCGAATTGGATGGCGGCTCGTAACCCGTTTTTCGCTTCAAGAAGCCTCGGCAATTCGCCATGGTTTACAAACCGCCCAAACTTTCTCAGGAATTTTCAACATGAAATTAATTATTCAGCCGGACGAAGGGGCCACCCCTGTCATCGAGTTCATCCGCTCCGCGCGGACCAGTCTCATTTTAAAGCAATTCACCTTCACCCATCCCGAGATTCTCCAGGCGGTGTTGGAAGCCAACCGATCCGGCGTGTCCGTGCGCGTGATGTTGAACGCGAAGCGTTCCGGCGGCGACCGGGCGAATGACGAAACATTTGCGGCGTTGGAAAAAGGCGGAGTCGCCGTGCAATGGTCGAATCCCGATTTTTATGTGACCCATGAGAAATCCATGGTTGCCGATGGTGTCAGGGCGATGGTGGCAACCTACAATCTCTGCGAAAAATATTTCACCCGCACGCGGGACTACGGTCTTGTTTTTGAAAATCCCGAGAAGGCGGCGCAGATCACCGAGTGCTTTGATGCCGACTGGAACAGAGCTGCTTGGATTCCCGCAGCGGATACTGGACTCGTTTGGAGCAACTCAGGATCGCGTCTGGCCATCGCCAAATTCATTGACGCCGCCGAGGAATCGCTGCTCGTTCAGCATCCGAAATTCGTCGACGCGGCCGTGTTGGACCGCATTGTCGACGCTGCCGCGCGCGGCGTGAGGGTCCGCGTGCTCTGCGGCGGACGACATGGCATCAGCGAATGCGACATCCTCGACACTTTCGCCTCGCTACGCGTGATGCACCGCGCGGGGGCAAAAATCCACAAGCAGAAGAAACTCCGCGTCCATGCGAAGCTGCTTGTGGCCGATGGCAAACGCGCCCTGCTCGGCTCGATGAACCTCGACCGCTCCGCCTTCGATCTCCGCCGCGAACTCGGGATCACCATCGACGACTGTGATGTCGTGACGAAATTGATCGAGACATTCCATGCCGACTGGGAGGAGTCCCATCGCTACGACGCGCCCGACCCGCTGGATCCCTCGCAGCACCACGAGACCGACTTCCCCCACGATCCCGAGCTGCACCATGAGTGAAGCGTCAGCGGTGAAGCCCTCGCTACTCGAGTTGGCGCTCACCTTCAACCACATCTCCCTCGCCTCCTTTGGCGGCGGCCTCTCCGCTTGGTCGCGCGAGGTGGTGGTCGAAGAAAAGAAATGGATGAGCGAAGAGGAATTTCTGAGCATCCTCACGATGTGCCGGATTCTGCCAGGCGCGAATCAGGTCAATGTCGCCATTTTTGTCGGCGCAAAGTTTCTTGGCATTCCGGGAGCCGTCGCGGCGGTCTTCGGGCTCACCTTTTTGCCAGCCGTTCTCATCCTGCTTCTCGGGGCAGCGTATTTTCAATACAGCCATGTTCCAGCGCTCCAGAATGCTCTGAAAGGAGCCGCTGCAGGAGCCATCGCCCTCACGCTTTCGATGGTGGTCAAAACAGGCCGCAAGTGCCTTCTCAGCTCCATTCCATGGATTCTTTTCGCTGCCACATTTTTCCTCAATGGCATCCTGCGCTGGCCACTCTTCGGCGTCCTCGCGCTCACGGCGCCGTTTGCCCTCATCTGGGCCTGGCCAAAATCCAAAGCGAAATGAAAGACGAAGGCCTGAACCTCATTCACGTGCTGATTCTCTTCAGCTCGCTGTCGCTTCTCTCCATTGGCGGGGGAAACACCGTGATCCCGGAAATGCACCGCAAGGCTGTGGACAGCTACTCCTGGATGAGCGGCAACCAGTTTGCCGACCTCTTCGCCATCTCGCAAGCCGCCCCTGGACCCAGCATTCTGCTCGTCACACTCATTGGCTACAAAGCAGCGGGCATCACAGGAGCCATTCTGGCAACCGTGGCCATGATCCTGCCTGCCGGCACGCTCGTTTATCTCGTGAGCCGCTTCTGGATCCGCTCGGCGGACTCCCCCCTCCATTTCGCCATCGAAAGGGGCTTTGCACCCCTCACAGTGGGCCTCATGCTCACCAGCGGTTGGGTTATGAGCAAAGCAGCAGACCACGACTGGCGCGCTTGGCTTCTCACCGGCGCTTGCACACTCCTCTGCACTATCACAAAAACCAACCCCATCCTCATCGTCGGCGGCGCTGCCCTCATCGGGTGGCTCGGCTGGGTCTGAAAATTTTCCAAAAAAACCATCCATGGGAGTGCGGAGCCTGACAGGGAACGCCAGATGGTTTGTGTCAGGAATTTAGCCCTTTTCGGATGGCGTTTGTTTGAGGCAACCTTGACCGCATGCTGAATTACATCTGGCTGGGACTGGTTTTGCTGGCGGTGCTGCTCGGCGGCTTCGAGGGGAAGCTGCAAGAGGTCACAGGAGCCGCATTCGAAGCGTGTAAAACAGCTGTGATGACCATTGCGCTGCCGCTGGCAGGTGTCATGGCGCTTTGGCTTGGGCTTATGAAAATCGCGGAGAAGTCGGGGCTCGTTAGTCTTCTGGCTGAAGCCCTGCGCCCGCTTCTTCGCTGGCTTTTTCCCGATGTGCCTGCGAACCATCCGGCAATGGGACCGATGGTCATGAATATGGCTGCGAATATGCTCGGCCTGAGCAATGCAGCGACCCCTCTCGGGCTGCGCGCCATGCAGGACCTTGAAAAGCTGAATCCCAGACCCGGCACGGCCACGAATGCCATGTGCACATTTTTGGCGATCAACACGAGTTCGATTCAGCTCATCCCGGCGACCACGGTTGCCATTCTTGCCGCTGCGGGATCAAAAAATCCCACCGTCATTATTGGAACGGCGTTCTTTGCGACCTGCTGCTCGACCATTGCGGGAATTCTCGCGGTGAAGACCTTCGAGCGCCTGCCAATGTATGCGCTGCCCAAGGTGGAAAGTTCGAGCGCGCCAACGGAGCAGGAGGCCGCCGGGAGTGCGGACTCTTTCGAGAAGCCAAAGTGGTGGGGAACGCTCATCCTGCTGGCATTCGCCGCGTGCTTCCTGATTTTTGGTTGGCAATTCATGCAGGCTCAAAGCGCATCGCGGGGCACTTTGGTGAACCTCGTGGAAGCTGTCTCCTATCTTGCGATCCCCTTCCTGATGGCCTTCTTCCCCCTCTACGGCGCACTCAGCCGCGTGAAGGTGTATGAGGAATTTGTGGAAGGTGCCAAAGAGGGATTCCAAGTCTCCATTCGCATCATTCCCTACCTGGTGGCCATCATTGCCTCGGTGGCCATGTTCCGCGCGGCAGGAGGCATCGACATCATCACCCGCTTCCTCGGGCCCGCCCTCAATGCGATCCAATTCCCGACAGAACTCTTTCCGCTCGTGCTCATGCGCCCCCTGAGCGGCAGCGGCGCGAACGGTCTCTTCGCAGAGCTTGTGCAGGCCCACGGACCGGACAGCCTTCTGACCCGAATGGGAGCCTCCGTCATGGGCAGCACCGAGACGACATTCTATGTGGTCGCCGTTTACTTCGGATCCGTCGCCATCCGCCGCACAAGACACGCCGTTCCCGCCGGCCTCGTCGCAGACCTCGCCGGCGTCACGGCTTCGATCATCATCTGCCGCTTGGTCTTTGGGGCTTAAGTTTTTCTCAGATCAGCGAATCCGTGTTTACCGCATTACGGCTCCCAGGGAGGCTTCATTTTTTAGAAGGCTTGAGATCAAAGGGGGAAAACTCGCGTCTTGAAAAAACCTTGTCCATGGTTGCTTTTCCGCCAACTAGGACTATACGACACAAGAACCATTTTCACTTATGAACTCTCCAACCACAATGCCTGTCAGCGAACTTCCGGCCGAGGCGCGGGGTGCTTTTCTTGTCCGCACCTACAGCCATCTTGCCTTGGCGATTGCCCTTTTTGTGGGAATCGAGGTCTTGTTTTTTCAGACTGGGGTCGCGAACACGATTGTGCAGGCTTTCAATAGCGTGTCGTGGCTGATTGTGCTCGGTGGTTTCATGCTGCTTTCCTGGCTGGCGACTTTTCTGGCAAATCCCTCGATCTCTCGGCCGCTGCAGTATCTCGGGCTGCTGTTGTATGTTTTCCTGCAGGCAGTCATTACGGTGCCCCTTCTTTACATTGCGAACCAGACCGCACCGGGAGTCATTGCCAGCGCTGCTCAGGCCACGCTTGGCGGGTTTTTCTTGCTGACAGCTGTGGTTGTGACAACGCGGAAGGATTTTTCTTTCCTGCGAACATTTCTCATCTGGGGTGGGCTTCTCGGCCTCGCGGCGATCGTATGTGCGGTGCTTTTCCAATTCAATCTCGGCACATGGTTTTCGGTGGGAATGGTCGCCCTTGCTGGGGCATCGATCCTTTACACGACCTCATCGATCATGCGCGACTACCCCGAGAATGCAGATCTGTCGGCCGCCATCCAACTCTTTGCGGCAGTTGCGATGATGTTTTGGTATGTGCTGCGTCTCTTCATGGGATCGCGCCGCTAAGTGGATAAAGAATCTCCGCTTCGATGTTGAATGTCGCGATGAAGATGCTGTTTCGCGACCGTGCGAAATACGCGATGCTCGTTTGCGGCCTAGCCTTTTGCTCGCTGCTCATGTGCCAACAGTCATCAGTCTTTTGCGGGCTGATGATGTGGACGACGGCTACGGTGCGAAACATTGGCGCGCCGGTGTGGGTGGTGGATGCCAAAGTCGAGCAGGCGAATGAGGTCATCCCGATGCGGCAGATCGAGGTTGACCGCGTGCGCAGTGTCCGGGGCGTGGCATGGGCAGTCCCACTTTATATTGGCATCGAGCAGGCCCGCCTTGGTGAGGGATCTTTTCAGAATGTGCAGGTCGTCGGACTCGATACGGGCACGCTCACCGGTCGGCCGATGAACATGAAAGTTGGCCGCATCGAGGATCTGCGACTGCCGGACTCGGTGGTGGTCGATCAGGTTGCGGTGGAAAAATTCCGCCGCAAGGGCATCACAATCGAGTTGGGGACGACATTTGAGATCAATGACAAATCCGCCCGCGTTGTCGGCATCTGCCATGTGAGCCGGAGTTTTCTTGGGCAGCCCTATATCTACACGACATATGACCGTGCGCTGGAATACGCGAAGCCCTCACGCAAGCAGCTCAGCTACGTGCTGGCGGCACCGATGCCCGGAATCTCCCCCGGAGAACTGGCAGCGCGCATCGACAAGCTCGACGGATTGCGGGCGATCGAGAGTGACGAGCTATTCTGGATGACGATTCGATGGTATATCAAAAACACAGGGATTCCGATTTCCTTCGGAACTGTGGTGATCCTCGGCCTGATCGTCGGCATAGCGATCGCGGGGCAGACATTCTACCTTTTCGTTCACGACAACCTGCGTTTCCTGGCCGCTTTCAAAGCGATGGGTGCTCGCAATTCGACCCTCGCCGCCATGGTTCTGGCACAGGCGTTTTCCGTGGGATTCATTGGTTATGGCATCGGCGTGGGATTGGCCGCGTGGTTTGGAAACACCGTGCTCGCCAAGGAGGCGCCGCCCTTTTTCATGCCTTGGCAAGTGCCGGCATTCGTCGCCTGCGTGATCATTTTCATTTGTTCCTTCTCCGCCCTCATCGGCCTCACAAAAGTCATGCGCCTCGAACCAGCGGTCGTCTTCCGATGAGCGAAAGCCACAAAATCGCACTCCGTGTCGAGAATGTCGTGAAAAGCTTCAGCGGCGGCGACTCCCGTGTTTTTGCGCTCAAGGGCGCCAGCTTGGAGGCGAGATTCGGCGAGATTCTCATGATCGTCGGTCCTTCGGGTTGCGGAAAAACAACGCTCCTGAGTGTGATCTGCGGCACGCTGAAGTTCGAGGAGGGCCAAATCACCGTCTTCGACAAAGACCTCGGAACAATGCGCAACGGTGAGATAACCCGCTTCCGCCGCGAGAACATCGGCTTCATTTTCCAGCAGTTCAATCTCATCCCCACACTCACAGCGGTGGAGAATGTTTCGATTCCCCTGATCCTTCAGGGAAAATCTAGGACTGAAGCAGAAAAGCGGGCGCGCGCCGTCCTCTATCAAGTCGGCCTTGGGAATAAATTCAAATCCTATCCCAACCAGCTCTCCGGTGGACAGCAGCAGCGAGTAGCCATTTCCCGTGCGCTTGTGCATGAGCCGCGCTTGATCATCTGCGACGAGCCTACGGCCGCTCTCGACTCCGTGAGCGGACACAAGACACTGGAACTCCTCAAGGCCAGCGCACTCCAACCCGACCGCTGCGTCATCATTGTCACCCACGACAGTCGCATTTATCCATTTGCCGACCGCATCGTTCAGATGGACGATGGACATGTGATCGGCCACTTCGACGACCACACCCAAATCCAGCATGCCTAAGCGCCTTTCCTTCTACCTCGCACTCGGCGGGATCATCGCCGTGACGCTCCTCGTTCTGCGCCTTCGTGAGAGCGGTCCGACACCTCAGCCACTTGTGCCTCCCCCTCAATCGCCTTACACCGACTCCATCGGGGGGCGCGGACTCGTCGAGAGCGTGAATGAAAATGTCCGCATCGCACCGGCCACTTCTGGCCTGATTCGGGAGGTCGCGGTAAAAGTGGGTGACAAAGTTTCCAAGGGAGATGTGCTTTTCGCAATGGATGATAGGGATGCCATCTCACTCGTGAAGGTGCAGGAAGCCCAAGTCGGCGTCCTTGAGGCCCAAGTCGCCACTTCTCAAACCATCGTCGCCGACCGCAAAGACCAACTCGACCGCACCACCCGCCTCCGCGAAAAAAATGTTTCCAGCGAAGACGAAGCCAAGCGCAACCTTTTCGCCTGGCAGGCGGCCGATCACCAACTGCAAAGCACACTTGCGGATTTGAATCTGGCCCGCGCACGCCTCGCCGATGCCCGCGTCCGCCTCGATCTTCTCACAATCCGCTCCCCTCGTGACGGCACCGTTCTCCAAGTCAATATACGAGCCGGTGAATACATGATGGTTAACGCTACCGAACCATCCATCCTCCTCGGCGATATTTCCCAACTCCAACTTCGCGTCGATGTCGATGAATCCGATGCGCCATCCATCCGCGAGGGCTGCACCGGTGTCGCCTTCCTCAAAGGCTCGCGGGAAAAATCCGTCCCGCTCGAATTCGTCCGCATCGAACCCTATATCCTACCGAAAAAATCCCTCTCTGGCGAAAGCACCGAGCGCGTGGATACCCGCGTCCTCCAGATTATTTTCCGATTCAAAAACCCCGCTTTCCCCGTCTATGTCGGGCAGCAGATGGATGTTTTCCTTCAAGAGTAAGTCCTCTCCTTAATAAGCAGAACCGCGTGGGGTTCAAAAAATCGCCATTTCATTCAAACCGCTCCCTAAATTTCAGAGCGCGGTTTTTTGTTGGATTGACCCTACAGGGATTCCGAACTACCAGCGCGTTGTCTATGAAGCAAAAAATTGTCCCTGCCATTGCCCTTCTTCTTTTTTCCACACTCCCATCCGCCTTTCCGCTCGAAATTGAAGGCGTGAAAGTTCCTCCTCAATCCAGCGTGAACGGGCAGTCACTCTCACTGAACGGCGCCGGTCTTCGCACCGTGAGTCTTGCATTCATTCCGATCAAAGCTTATGTGGCCGCCTTCTACACCCCCTCCCCATTGAAATCTGAGGAGGCCGTGCTGGCCTCACCGGGCCCGCTTCAATTCACATTCACTTTTCTGAAGTCCGTCAGCAAGACTCAGGCCGTAAATGCCTGGCAGAGCCAAATTCAGGCCAGCATGACCTACTCATATCCGAGCATTGAAAAAGATCGGACAGCCTTTCTCGGAATGTTTGGCGCAATCAACCAAGGCGGAACGGAAATGATCCAACTCGTCGGCTCCGAGACTCAAGTTTACGATGACGGCAAACTGAAAGGCACAATCCAAGGTCGCGATTTTCAAAAGGCCTTTCTGAGCGTTTGGTTCGGCTCAAATCCGGTTCAGCAGGACTTGAAAGCCGCTCTGCTTGGAAATTAGCAGATTTCAACCTGGTATTCCTGGGAGTTTGCAAGGGTGAAGGTTGACGTTCGGATGACAACAATGAAACTCGAGAAATGGGAGAAGCTAAGAGCAAAGGGAAAATGGAATTACATCCTGCTATATGGTGTTCTCGGGTGGGGAGTCAGCAGTGGGATGCTATTCAGTTTGATCTTCCCTTTAGGGATGGCTGCAACGGGCAGCAGCGCGCCTTTTTTGCCGGTCTTTGCACTTAGCATTGTCTTATTTCCTCTCGGTGGCGTGGCTTGGGGTTATTCCATGTGGATATCCCAAGAGAAGGTTTACTGGGAAATGAAAGCCTCCGAACGGTAAAGGGTGTAGCGGAGGCGAAGAACGAGCCAATGGGCTCTTCTGCCGACGCGGACGTCGATGTTCCTAGCTTATTGCGCCGCAGCTATCTGAAACCTGAATTTTTGTCATGCGTGGTGTGCGAATTGAGATGGGGCCTTGCGTCTGAATCTTTGCCGTGGCTGACGGCGACTTCAGTTTGGGCAGGGGGAGATTTTGAACGAGGAAGGCGTCGGCTATGTCTAAATCTGAAACGGCGACTTCTGCCGATGACCAGTTCTAAAGAAATGTCATTCGCGGGATACGCGCCGCTGAACATTTATTTTTATGGCAAACGCAATGGTTATTGGAATTGGCGGTGTGGGTTCGGTCATCGGCCAAAAACTTCACGAATACGATTGTTTCGACCGGATCATCCTCGCGGATATGGATCCCGTTTTTGCGAACCAACTCGCGGCAAAAACTCCAAAAAGCCGGTTTCTGGTCGTGCAGGCCAATGCCATGCACACCGATGCGCTGGCGGCACTGATGCGCGAGCACGAAGTCACTGTGACCTGCAATGCCTGCGTGTGCCAGACGAACTACTCGGTGCTCGAAGCCTGTCTCCGTGCTGGATCGCATTACATCGACATGGCGGCGGATATCTACTCCGCCCCCGGTGTGAAGAAACCGGGCAAGAATTCCTTCGAGGCCGAAATCGAAAAGTTCAACCAACCATTCCTCGACCGAGGCCTCGCCGGAGTCCTCTGTATGGGGATGGATCCCGGTGCGGTGAATGTTTACGCCCGCTGGGCGATGGACCGCTTAGATACCGCCTCGAGCATTCGCGTGCTGGATGCCGACAACGCCGAGGTGCGCGGATATCGCTTCGCTGTGCTTTTCTCGCCCGAGACATTTTTCGAGGAACTCGGCGCGCCACCCTACTATGTAAAAGATGGTCGCGTAGTTAGCGGCAAGCCGCTGGAGACTGAAATCGAGTGGGTGCGTTTTCCCGAGCCGATCGGACTTCAAAAAACCTACGCTGTGGCCCACGAGGAGGGCGTGAGTTTGGGCATCCACCCCCCTTTTGTGGAAAAAGGCGTCCGCTACTCGGTATTCAAATACAGCATCCCCGACAAGGTGGTGAACATCTCGAAGAGCCTCCAACTTCTGAACCTCGACACTTGGAAAAAAGTGCGTGTCGATGGCGTTGAGGTTTCGCCCGTGCGCGTCGCCAGCGCCCACCTGCCAAAGCCCGCCCAACTCGGTGCGACGGTGGAAGGCTACTCATGCGTCGGCACCGAGGTGAGGGGAACGAAAGACCGCAAGCGCGTTGAGTATTTCGTGTATTCGATGGACAGCCACCGCGACACCTACGAGAAATACGGCTACTCGCTCACCCTTGTGCAAACCGGCATACCGCCCGCCATCACCGCCAGACTCCTCGCCACCGGAAAAATCACCGAGCGCGGCGTCATGATGCCCGAATCTCTCGACCCCGAGGAACTCATGAACTGCTTCTCCCGCGAGGGTCTGCCAACATTTGTCGAAAAAAGGGAGGTCGAACGTATTTAAAAAAACTATGAAACCCTTCTACATCGACGGCTGCTGGGTGGAGACGCAAACCTCCGAGGAGGTCTACAATCCCTGGTCCGGTGAAAAACTCGCCGATATCTGCACGGCCGGCTCGCAGGATGTCGAATCTGCCATCGCCAGCGCGCACTCCGCATTCCAAAAAACGCGCAAGCTTTCAAGCGATGCCCGTGCTGCGACACTCGAGAGGATCAGCCAACTTCTCCGCGAGCGGCGCCAGGAGTTTGTCGATGCGATCGTCGCCGAGGCTGGAAAACCGGTGACCCTTGCAGAGGCCGAGGTGGACCGGGCCTGCCTGACCTTTCGATTCGCAGCGGCACTTGCGCTCGGCGACGATGGCCATGGCATTAATGTGGAAGCTAGTTCTCCAGGGTTCGGCCACTTCGGGCTCGTCCGTCGCTTCCCGCTGGGCGTGATTCTCGGAATTACGCCCTTCAATTTCCCTCTCAACCTCGTCGCCCACAAAGTCGCCCCCTGCATTGCCACTGGCAACACGATGCTGCTTAAGCCTGCGATGAAGACTCCGATCACAGCGCTGCTCCTAGCTGAGGTTCTTCATGCGGTCGGCGTTCCGGCAGGCCAGATCAATATCGTCCCCTTCGCCCACGATTTCATTCCTCCACTCCTGTCCGATCCGAGGGTAAAAATGCTCAGCTTCACCGGCAGCGTCGATGTTGGTTGGAGCCTTAAAGGTCACGCCGCAAAAATGAAGTGCGCTCTCGAGCTTGGCGGAAATGCCGCTGTGATCGTCGAACCCGACTCGGACTGGCACGCCGCGATCCCGAAAATCGCAGCCGCCGCCTACGGATTCGCCGGCCAGTCCTGCATCAGCGTCCAACGAATCCTTGTGCACCGCGAGATTTTCAGCCAATTCCGCAGCGCGCTCGTTTCATTCATTCAGGAAAAAATTCACACCGGTGACCCCTCCGAGCGTCAGACGCTCGTCGGGCCGATGATCAACGCCATCGCCCGGGAGAAGATCGTGAATTGGATCGAACAGGCAACAGATGCTGGCGCCTCCCTGCTTACGCCCCTTCATACATCGGCGCGCTCCGTGCTCGGCCCGGTGCTCTTGGAGAATGTGCCTTCCGATTCGCCTGTGCTGCGGGAAGAGGCATTTGCCCCACTGGCTGTGCTCCAGCATTACGGGACCTTCGAAGAAGCCGTTGCCATGGTCAACGACTCCCGCTTCGGCCTCCAAGCGGGCGTCTTCACAAACAACCTTCAAAATGCCATCCGGGCCTTTGAGGAACTCGAAGTCGGTGGAGTCATGGTCAATCAAGTCCCGACCTTCCGTGTGGAAAACATGCCCTACGGTGGAGTCAAAGAAAGCGGCTCCGGCCGCGAAGGTATCCGTTACGCCATGGAGGAAATGACCGAACCTCGGAGCTTGGTGATCAATAAAAGTTGAGCTGCCGGGCGGTTTTTTCCAAGCTTAACGATTCCATAGGCAAATCGATCAAACGCTTGTTCGAGCGAGATAGCCTCAACAAGGCCGCCTTAACCACCCAGCTATCCGCCTGCATTGACCACTTTCGCAGGCGGTGGTAAATTTTTTTCATGAAAGTGCACCTTCACCACATTCCGGAAGGGGACACGCTGCACATCGAGGGCGAGGAAAACCCCGCCGCCTTGGAACTCGAACAGGGCGGCTTAACACCAACCACACCTCTATGCTACTCGCTCGATGTGGGCCTGAGCGACGGCGGTCTCTTCGCCACAGGCAGTCTGTCCATTCAGGGGAAAATGCAATGCGTCAATTGTCTCGAAGATTTCGACTGGGATCTGGTCATCGATCCCTTTTCGATGCAAATTGATTTGCCGAAATCGGAGTTGATTGACTTGACCCCCGAGGCTAGGGAAGATATGCACCTTGCCCTGCCCTCGCACCCCAAGTGCGACAGCGGCGGTGAAAAGCAATGCCCCGCGCGTCGCGATGACTCCCGAGTTGCCTTAGGGCGGCCGGTCGAAAAGTCCGTGCCGGCATGGGACGCGCTGGACAAGCTAAAACCAAAACTAAAGTAAAATTATGGGAGTTCCTAAACGCAAAACATCGAAAATGCGCCTTCGCACGCGCAAGGCAGCAAACCGCTGGCAAGCCCCGAAACTGGCCAAGTGCCCTCAGTGCGGCGCATCCGTTCCAGGCCATGTAGCCTGCCCATCTTGCGGATATTACAATAAACGCCAGGTTCTCACCATCGGCGCAGAATAGTTCCGAGGGTCGGATTTTCCCCGGATGAAAATTGCCCTCGACGCCATGGGAGGGGACCATGCCCCGCAAAATCCCGTGGAGGGAGCCCTTCAAGCGCTGCGCGATTTCTCCGATGTGGAGATCATCTTCGTTGGCGATGAGGCAAAAATCCGAGCTGAGCTCGCGAAACATCCCACGGCTGATATCCAACTCCGCTACTCGTTTCACCACGCCTCACAGGTCGTGGACATGACCGACAGTGGTCTCGACAGCGTTCGCAGGAAAAAAGATTCCTCCGTAAGCCGCGCAGTGGACCTAGTGAAAACCGGTGAAGCCGACGCGGTGGTATCCGCCGGGCATACCGGTGCCCTTGTGGCGGCATCGACCATCAAACTCCGCACGCTGCCCGGCATAGACCGCGCCGCGCTCGGCGTTCTGATTCCGGCCGACGGCGGAGTGTTTCTTTTGATCGACGGCGGCGCGAATATAGACCCCACTCCGCAGCACATCGTGGGATTCGCCGTGATGGGCAGTGTTTATTATAAAGCCATCCTCGGAGCACCTGAAGCCCGGGTCGGACTCCTGAATATCGGCACCGAACCCGGCAAGGGAACCGCTTTCTGCCTCGAATGCTACAAGATGCTCTCCGAGGCTCCGATCCAATTTGCCGGGAATGTCGAAGGGCACGGCATCTTCAAGAAACCTGTCGAAGTTGTGGTTTGCGACGGCTTCACTGGAAACATTTTTTTAAAAACCGTCGAGGGTCTCGCCAAATCGATGGTCTCCTGGATCAGGGACGAAATCAGCAAAACCCCCATCCGCATGCTCGGCGCTCTCCTCTCCAAGGGAGCCTTCCAAGCTGTGAAAAAACGGACCAGCACCGACGAATACGGCGGCACACCTTTGCTCGGCGTCAATGGCATCTGCATCAAAGCCCACGGCAACTCGTCATCTCTAGCCTTGCGCAATGCCATCCGCGCCGCACGACGGGCGGTGGAACTCCAAATCAACTCCCTCATCGTCGAGGCGATGAAACCACTCCATGAAAAACTCTCTTCGCGAAACACCACCCCGGTCTAACCGCAGCGCCTCGATCATCGGCACAGGCAGTTATGTGCCAGAGCGCGTCATGACGAATGCAGATCTCGAAGCCATGGTCGAGACTAACCACCAGTGGATCGTCGATCGCACCGGCATCTACGAGCGACGGATCGCAGCCGAAAACGAATTCACCAGCCACATGGCTGCAAAAGCGGCTCAGGCTGCGATGGAAAATGCCGGCGTCACCCCCGAGGAGATCGACATGATCCTCGTCGCCACCATCACGCCGGACATGTTTTTCCCATCCACCGCTTGCCAAGTCCAACGCCAGATCGGGGCAAAAAACGCAACCTGCATGGATGTGAACGCAGCCTGCTCGGGATTCCTCTACTGCGTGGAAATCGCAAACCAGTTCATCTCAAACCACGGCTGCGAGACCGTCCTCGTCATCGGCGCGGATAAACTCAGCAGCATCGTGAACTGGGAAGACCGCAACACCTGCGTGCTCTTCGGCGACGGCGCCGGAGCGGCCGTTCTTCGCCACCGCCCGGGATCGAAGGGCGTCGTGACGACCTACATGGGTAGCGATGGAAACTACGGAGACATCCTCCACATGCCCGGTGGTGGATGCGCGCTACCGATCACCCGCGACAATCTGGATGCCAAACTCAACACGCTTCAGATGAACGGTCGCGAGACCTTCAAACAAGCGGTGACCTCGATGATGCGCGCAGCGAACACCGTGCTCGACCGCTGCGGGCTCACCGCGCAGGACATCAAATGCGTGATCCCCCACCAGGCAAATATCCGGATCATCGAAGCCATGGCCGACCGCATGGATCTCACAATGGACCGCTTCCATATCAATCTCGATAAATACGGCAACACATCAGCCGCAGCTGTTGCCATCGCCCTGGACGAAGCCGCTCGGACCAGCCGCTTCCAGAAGGGCGATCCCATCCTGCTCGTAGTTTTCGGCGGGGGACTGACCTTCGCTAGCTCTGTCATCGAGTGGTAGACTGCGACTCCACACGCGAGGCATTGGATTTTCTCGAGGCCTTTGCCCTTGAGAAAAAAATCGATTCCAAAACCCACGTCCAACGTGCGGCGCAGGTTAAGGAGGAAATCACCTCGACGGGCACATGGACGCCGAGATTTGAGGAACTCGAGCATGGTGCCCGAATGGCGTGGAGGAACAACGCGAGGTGTATCGGCCGCCTTTTCTGGCCATCACTGAAAGTGCGCGACCTGCGTCACATCTCCGACCCAGAGGAGGTGCATCAAGCCCTGCTGGACCATCTGGAGACCGCCACGAACGGCGGGAAAATCCAACCTTTCATAACGGTTTTTGCCCCTGCGACTGCTGAGGGGCCGGCGGTGAGAATTTGGAACCACCAACTTCTCGGCTACGCAGGTTACGAGCAACCGGATGGATCAATCCTTGGCGACCCGAAAAATCTGGCTTTCACCCGCGAGGCGCTGGCCCTCGGTTGGCGCGGTGCCGGCAAGCCATTCGACCTCCTGCCGCTCATCATTCAAAAACGAGGATGTGCCCCCGAGATTTTTTCTCCGCCATGCGCCCAAGCACTGGAAGTCCCACTCACGCATCCGACCCTGCCGTGGTTTTCCGATCTGGGCCTGAAGTGGTATGCCGTTCCGATCCTCTCCGACATGAAACTGCGGATTGGCGGCATCGATTTTCCGGCGGCACCATTCAATGGCTGGTATATGGGAACGGAAATCGGCTCTCGCGATCTCGGTGACGAGGCTCGCTACGACATGCTTCCCGCCATCGCTGAAAAAATGGGCATCGACCGGGGAAACGACCCGCTCTGGAAAGACCGCGCGCTCGTAGAAGTCAATGCAGCCGTCATTTTGTCCTATGAGCAAGCCGGTGTGCGCATCGTGGACCACCACCGCGCCTCCTCCGAGTTCATGGAATTTGCGGCGCGCGAAATGAAAGCCGGACGTGCGGTTTCAGCCGAATGGAGCTGGATCGTGCCTCCGATGTCCGGATCGGCCACACCTGTCTTTCACAAGATTTGGGAAAACCGTTCCCGACTTCCGGACTATCTTCCCCAAAAGAATGCTTGGGAGTTTTTTTGATGCGTTTGGCAATGCCCTTTGTCGTGCTACTTTGACCTCCATGCGTCGACTTCTTTTCTCAGCCATCCTTGCGCTCAGCTTGAACGCACAGGCCCGCGAGGCTGCGACACCGTCATCCAGAGCAAAAGCCGAGGAATCCCCCTACGAACAACTTCAACTTCTCGCTCGTGCCATGCAGCTCATCCGACAGGACTATGTGGACGAGTCGAAAGTGGACTACAAAAAACTAACCTACAGCGCGCTCAGGGGGATGCTCGACAATCTCGATCCTCACAGCCAGTTCATGGAGCCAAAGAGCTTCAAAAACATGCAGGAGGATACCCGTAGCGAATTCGGTGGCCTCGGCGTGGTCGTAACCCAAAAATCCGGCATCCTCACAGTGATCAACCCGATGGAGGACACCCCAGGATTCAAGGCAGGCATTCTCCCGGGAGACCAGATTTTGAAAATCAACGGCGAGAATACCGAAAACACGCCCCTCAACGAGGCTGTCGAAAAACTCCGGGGCAATGCGGGAGAAAAAGTCAATATGACAATCCGGCGTCCATCCATCGGCGAGGTGAAGGATTACGAACTCACCCGCGAGGTCATCAAGGTGGCCAGCATCAAGGATGCCCGCATCCTTCCGCAGCGGAATCCTGGACAGCCTCGCATCGGCTATGCGCGGATCACCCAGTTCAACGAACCCACGGCTGCTGAACTTGGCGTGGCACTTGATAAATTGGAGGCAAAAGGGATGGATGCATTCATCCTCGACCTGCGGCACAATCCCGGCGGTCTCCTTGGCAGTGCGGTCGATGTGTGCGGACAGTTCCTGCCACCGAACACGCTCGTTGTTTACACAGAAGGCCGAACGCCCTCGCGAGAATACCGGACCTCGGCGACGGCCAGCCCGAACCGCAAATATCCCGTCGTCGTTCTCACCAACTATGCCAGCGCCAGCGGATCGGAAATTGTCGCCGGCGCCCTCAAAGACCTCGACCGCGCACTCGTCGTCGGGGAAACCACGTTCGGCAAAGGCTCGGTTCAAAGCGTTGTCTCGCTCCCCGACGGCTCCGCCGCCCGCCTCACCACGGCGAAATACTTCACTCCCGGCCGCAAGCTCATCCACGAGCACGGCGTGAGTCCACACATTCGAGCCACACTCACCCACGAGGAGGAGTCCGACCTTCTTCGCTCCCGCCGCAAACGCGAGGATCCCTCCACCGCCGAGGCCACGATCTGGGATCCGCAGCTCGAGCGCGCGGTGGATGCCCTGCAGGGTTCCCTCCAACACGCCAAGAACCAGAAAAAATAAATGCCCACACTGCTCGCGATCGAGACTTCCTGCGATGAAACTGCCGCTGCCGTGCTAAAAGGCTTCGGCGATGTGCTGGCGCATGAGATTTTCAGCCAGGCCGAAATCCATTCCGAGTTCGGCGGAGTCGTTCCCGAGGTGGCGTCCAGAAACCATCTTGTCTCCGCGCCGACGATCATCGACCTCGCCTTAGAAAAAGCAGGCGTGCAAATCCGCGATCTCGACGCCATCGCGGCCACTACGGGCCCAGGACTTGCCGCCGCTCTGCTTGTCGGCGCCGCAACAGCGAAGGGCCTCTGCATCGGAGCTGGAAAGCCGTTTCTCGCAATCAACCATATCGAAGGCCACCTGCTCTCGCCGTTTTTTGGCTATGAAAAAATCCCTCCTCACACCGCCATGGTCGTCAGCGGTGGACACACGCTGCTGCTCGATGTGGAGGGCTTCGGAAGTTATCGATTACTGGGACGCACGCTCGACGATGCGGCAGGCGAAGCGTTCGACAAGGTCGCCAAGCTCCTCGGCCTCGGCTACCCAGGCGGCATCGAGATCGACCGCCTCTCCCACAGCGGCAATCCCGCACGTTTTGATTTTCCACGCGGCATGATCGACTCGGGCGATCTGGATTTCAGCTTCAGCGGACTCAAGACAGCCGTCCGCATTTTTCTCGAAAAAAACGGCGCGCCAACCGCAGCTGATCTCCCCGACATCTGCGCATCGTTCCAATCAGCCGTCACCGATGTCCTGCTCTCCAAGCTCTTCAAATCAGCCTGCCAAAACAGGCACCGCGTGATCAGCCTCAGCGGTGGCGTGAGTGCGAACTCGTCCCTCCGTTCCCGCGCGATTCAGCGCGCCAGAGACGAGGGACTCGAAATCCATTTCCCGCCACCTGGCCTGCTCACCGACAATGCGCTCATGATCGCATTTGCCGCCGCACACCATCTGGCTTCAGGAAACACTGATCCGGTCGAGACGGAAATCACACCAAACTTCAACCCCGCCGCCCTGCGCAGACCGGCGTGAGCTTTTCCAATGAAAAAGGCAACGCCACCAGCCATCCGGGCGTAATCAGTTAAGCTAACGCTCAGACGCCGAAATTTTTCATGTTCAGATTTCGATTTTTGACTTTAATAAGAACGCAAAACTGAAACCTTATTTTTAAAAATGTCATCAACTACCATTGACGCTCCCGTCCAAGAGACAATCTCCCACGCGCACCCCGGCCACCACGAGGTCGGTTTTTTCCACAAATACATCTGGACTTACGATCACAAGATGATCGGTCTCCAATATCTCTGGACAGCCCTCGCCTTTCTCTTCCTCGGAGGCGCCCTCGCGCTCGGAGTCCGCTGGCAACTCGGCTTCCCCGGCGCGGAGATTCCACTCATCGGTAGACTCCTGCCAGCGACTGTGGCGGTGGATGGCTCCATTATTCCCGGCGGCTACAACATGCTGGTGACGATGCATGCGACCGTCATGGTGTTCTTCGTCGTCATGCCGCTCCTCATCGGAGCCTTTGGCAACTACCTCATCCCGCTCCAGATCGGAGCCGGTGATATGGCGTTCCCGCTCTTGAACGAGTTGAGCTACTGGCTTTATGTCCTCTCCGGTGTCATTCTTCTTGGGGCATTCTTCGCGCCAGGTGGAGCTCCTGGGACAGGTTGGACGGCCTATGCGCCGCTAAGTTCAGTGGCTGCTTATAATGGAACACCGATTGGCCAAAGTCTCTGGGGGGCAGCATTATTCATAAACGGCCTTTCCTCCATCGCTGGCGCTACAAACTACATCACGACTGTCGTGAACATGCGTGCCCCCGGCATGACCATGTTCCGCATGCCATTGCCAGTTTGGTCTCTCTTCATTACGGCAATTCTGCTTCTCTTAGCTGTGCCCGTGCTCTCTGCGGCGGCCGCCATGCTCTTCGCGGATCTCAACATGGGAACCAGCTTCTTCTCACCCCAAGGCGGAGGTCAACCCCTCCTCTGGCAGCATCTTTTCTGGTTCTTCGGACACCCCGAAGTTTACATCATGATCCTTCCTGCGATGGGTTTGAGTTCTGAAATCCTTGCCGTCTTTTCTCGCAAGCCGATCTTTGGTTACAAGGCGATGGTCTACGCCATGATCGCGATTGGATTCCTTGGATTCATCGTTTGGGGCCACCACATGTTCGTCAGCGGCATGAACCTCACACTGAGCGCAGCCTTCTCGGTTTCAACAATGGTCATCGCAGTGCCTTCAGCCATCAAAACCTTCAACTGGATGGGCACGATCTGGCGTGGATCGATCGAATTCACCACGGCGATGTGTTTCGCACTCGCCTTCGTCTCGATGTTCGTTATTGGCGGACTGAGCGGCATTTTCATGGCTTCCACGCCGGTGGATCTCTTCGTGCACCACACCTATTTCATTGTGGCACACTTCCATTATGTGCTCTTCGGTGGAAGTATCTTCGCGATCTTCGGCGCCATTTATTTCTGGTTCCCGAAGATGTTCGGCCGGATGCTGAACGAGACGCTCGGCAAGGTGCATTTCTTTCTGACTTTGGTGTTCTTCAATCTGACCTTCTTCCCGATGCACAATCTTGGCCTCGGCGGCATGATGCGCCGCATTGCCGACCCGACCGTCTACGAACACCTGCGGCAACTTCAGCCACTCAACCAGCTCTGCACGATTGGCGCGATCGGTCTTGGCTTCACCACATTCGTCTTCCTCTGGAATGTCGTCATGAGCCTTCGCAACGGGAAAAAAGCTCCAAACAATCCATGGCATTCCAACACCCTGGAATGGACCGTTCCATCACCTCCCGGGCACGGCAACTTTGACAAGACACCTGTCGTTTACCACGGGCCTTACGAATACAGTGTTCCAGGCATCGACAAGGACTACCTGCCCCAGACTGAGCCCGCGCCTGAAAGCGCGTGCCTCGAATCCCACTAACCTACGAGTTCATGGATGGATCACACACATCCTTGAGTCTGCGCCGAGTAGCGGTTCACGTCTGGGCTGTCCTCACTCTGGTCTCGGCTTTTATCCTGCTCTGCAGCGGAGGAATAGTGACGTCTAAGGGAGTGGGAATGTCAGTGCCAGATTGGCCAACGACATACGGCTATAATATGTTTCTCTTCCCGATCTCTGGATGGGTGGGGGGGATTTTTTATGAGCACGGCCACCGCCTTATTGCGTCGTGGGTGGGGCTGATGACCATGATCTTGGCCGCCTCACTTCTGGCATCGGAGCCGCGCCGCTGGGTAAAGAATCTCGGGATTGCGGCATTTATCGCCGTTTGCATTCAGGGTTTGCTTGGGGGGCTGCGCGTCACCCTCTTCAAAGACGAGATCGGCATCTTCCATGCCATGCTGGCACAGTCGTTTTTCTGTCTGCTGGGAATCCTTGCCATCGTGACCAGCCCGCGTTTCCTGCGCGGCAGATGGGATGTTTTTCTCCCAGATTCCGCTTTGAAGAAGCTTACTTTGGGAACTACTATTCTAATCTTCCTCCAGCTCAGTATCGGAGCCACCATGCGCCACGAGCACGCCGGGCTCGCGATTCCCGACTTCCCGCTCGCATACGGAAAAATCCTACCCGACACTTCTCCGATGGCGATTGCATCAATCAACGAAGCCCGCGTGGCCGATGACAAGGTTCCTACAAACGCTCTTCACATTTGGATTCAAATGGCACATCGAGCTGTTGCCATAGTGATCTTTTTTTCCATTATCGCTGTGGCCTTGCGGGCGTTTACAAACCCGATAGCCCGCGCAGCCCGATTCTGGGCCGCGGCTTGGCTGTTGATGATCTCTGCACAGGTCGCACTGGGAGCTTGGACGATCTGGTCGAACAAGGCAGCGGATGTCGCCACCGCTCACATGGCGCTCGGCGCTCTCTCGCTCTTCGTCGGCGTTATCTTTTCCTTCCGCCTTTGGCGCGGCACCGAGGCTGGCCGATTTATTGTTCCCGATCTGACCCCTGTTTCGGAATTCGCCCGCACGGCATGAAGAGCGCCGCCGCCCTTCCAGAAGAAAGAAAAACCGCCCTTCTCGATGATGTGCTGGAGTTGGTAAAGGCTCGCCTTTCCTTCCTTGTCCTCATCACCACACTTGTTGGCTTCCTTCTCGGCTGGCGCGGGCCGTTCGACTGGGTGCTCCTCACTGCCACGCTTCTCGGCACGGCCCTTTGCGCGGGTGGCGCGGCTGCTCTCAACCAATGGTGGGAACGAGACATCGACAGCCTCATGAAGCGCACGCGCGGTCGCCCGCTCCCAGCTCGTCGCATGCAACCGCACGACGCGCTTCTCTTTGGAATCTTTTTTTCGCTCAGTGGCATTGCCATCCTCGCACTCTTCACAAACCACCGTGCCGCCTTCCTCGCCTTCGCCACTATCGCGATCTACATCTTCGTCTATACTCCGATGAAGCGCATCAGCTCGCTGAACACGCTCGTCGGCGCGATTCCCGGCGCTCTCCCGCCGCTCATCGGTTGGGTCGCTGCACGTGGAAACTACAATATTGAAGGCTGCCTCCTCTTCGCCACACTTTGGTTTTGGCAGATGCCGCACTTTCTGGCCATCGCTTGGATGTATAAGGACGATTACGCCGATGGCGGTTTCGTGATGCTCACCGCCAACGATCCCGAGGGTCGCTTGACCTCTCGGCAGGCCCTTCTTTACACACTCTTTCTCGTGCCTGTGACATTGATGCCCTCTGTGCTCGGCTTTAATTCCACTGGCTACTTTCTCGGCGCTTTGGCCCTCGGGCTTGCTTTCACCGCCTTCGCCCTGCGTTTCGTCACTCTGCGAAGCCGCAATGCAGCACGCAATCTTTTCTTCGCCTCGATCATCTACCTCCCACTCCTCTTGGGCATCCTCGTTGCAACCAAGAGATGAAAAAACCAACCTTTCGCAACGTAGTTGTGATGGCTCTTCTTTGGCTTTTTGCTATTTCCCTCTGCGCACTGGTTCTGATACTCATGAACCTTCGCGGGCCCATGATAAATCCGTGATCCCTTTTTAAAAAAAAACCAACCACCATGTCCACAGCAGCCCTTACACACGATTCCCACGAGCATCACGGCGCACCACCAGCCACGGCCAAGTTTGGCATGATCATGTTCCTGATATCCGAGGGCATGCTCTTCGCTGGGCTTCTCGGCGGCTACTTCGTCCTCCGCTGGGCAGAGAACGGCTTCCCTTGGCAAGCCGGTCACGCTTGGCCTGCAGGTCATGATGTTCCACATCTGCCGCTTTTGCTCACTTCGATCAACACAGTGTTCCTCATTCTAAGCAGCGGCACATTCCACATGGGCGAAGTCGCGGTGTTGAAAGGCAAATCTGGCCTCGGTTGGCTGGCTGTCACGATCGGTCTCGGTTCGCTCTTCGTCGGAATGCAATGCTACGAGTGGTGGCACCTGCACCATGAAGGCCTCTGGTTCAACACCGGCGGTGTTTTTGGCTCGAGCTTCTTCCTCATCACAGGATTTCACGGTCTTCATGTGGCCGTAGGAGTTCTGCTCATCCTCTGGTGCTTCCTCCGCCAGCTCTTGACCCGCTGCTTCACACCGACCCGTCATATCGCCCTGAACAATGTCGCCCTCTACTGGCACTTTGTGGATGTCGTCTGGTTGTTTGTTCTGACGCTGCTCTACTATGTCTGAAATCCCCGCGCGGCCAGGCATACCGCGCATCGGATGGATCGTGGCATTTCTCGCTGCGGCAGGCCTCATCGGCCTCGCTTATGTAAGCCTTAAGTCCATGCGCCCGCCGGCTCTCCCGTCGAACCTTGAAAAAATCTCGAAGGTTCCCGGATTCCAACTCACCGACCAAACCGGGAAGTCTTTAACCCTCGAAGATCTCAAAGGGAAAATCTGGGCTGCGAATTTCATTTTTACCCGCTGCAAAGGCCCGTGCCCAATCACCACGCTGCGAATGCAGGAGCTCCATACCAAGCTCAAAAAGGCGCGGGGTAATGTGGCGCTCGTCACCTTCACTGTCGATCCAGAATACGACACTCCTGAGGTTTTGAAAACCTTCGGGGAACAACAAGGCTCAGACCCCGCCTCCTGGAAATTTCTCACTGGCACACCCGACGCCATCCAAAAAACTGTCGTCGATGGACTCCTGCAACCTCTCGCCAAGGAACCCGACGGCACGCCCGCTCACTCGACCCGCATCGTGCTCGTCGATCGCGAAGGCTGGCTGCGCGGATACCAGGACGGACTTGATCCCGAAGCCGTCCAAAAGCTCATGGTGGACATCGGAGAACTTCTGCGCGAAGGTTCACCTGCAAAATGAAACACATCACCGCTTTGATCATTTTCTTTTTTTTGACCCGGCTTCCTGACGCCGCTGCGTGCGTCGGCTGTCGCCAACCCGGTTCTGGCGGACCAGATGAACCGCAAACCGTCACAGCAGGCATCGCCCTCTCATGGGGAGTCGTAGGCATGCTCGCCATTGTCGGCCTGATCCTTGCTGGTCTCACCTATTACATCGCCGATACCTGCCGCAAGCTTGACCGCACAAACAAGGTTCCATGAGCGTTTCCGACCTGCCGGCATTGAATGCCGGCCTCAATGCCATTTCCACCCTCCTCCTCCTATCCGGATTTATTTTTATCAAATCCGAGAACAAAATCGCTCACCGCAACTGCATGGTCGGAGCATTCTTTGTCTCCTCTGTCTTCTTGATCACCTATGTGCTGCACAAGATTCTGGTCAAGGGCATCCACACACCATTCGGCGGCGAGGGATTCTGGAAAACCTTCTACTACGGAATGCTTATCTCCCACATCATTCTGGCCATCGTCATCGTCCCACTGATTTTAGTAACCATGACGCATGCCATCAAAGGCCGCTTTGAAAAGCACCGCGCCTGGGCACGATGGACATTCCCCCTTTGGTTCTATGTCTCCGTCACCGGCGTCCTTGTTTACTTCATGCTCTACCAGTGGTTCCCCAAAGTTGCTTGATTAGCCAACTCCCCGGCTCAGACCGCTCGCCTGCAGACTGCTTAAAACTTTATTCTTAATTCTTAAACCTTTTGAACATGAGCACCACACCAACCGCTCGCCGCCCGATGGGCCTCGAACACCCAGCTGTCCTCGACGCCTTTGCCCACGACAAACGCCGCGATACCCTCGTCTTGGCCATGTATGACATCCGTCCGTGGACCGGCGAGGAAGCGCACATCCTCCAGCTTCAGGAAAAACTCAACGCCTACGCCTCTTTCATCCTTGATGGCGAGATGGCCGAGTCATTCCCCCAGTTCGTCGGCAAACCTATTGAAATCCAGCTCCGCACCCAGTATCAACCTGATCCCCTCACGCTCGGGTTCCTCAACCAAGCCAAGGACCAGCTTTCCCTCCAACAAATCACGATCGAAACCATCCGCATCGACTCCTCCGAGGAATTCGAACCCGCCCTCGCTGCTTCCAGCCACTCCTGCGGTTGTGGACACGGTGGTTGCGGATCGTAATTCCTCCTACCAATAGTCATGATCACACCAACGAGAGGGCTGCGATCAAAAGGGAGAATCGGGAGGCTTTAGCCGAGCGTTTCGTAGAGGGCCTTCGTTTGTTTGGCAATTGAGGCCCAGGAGAAAGTATCGATGGCGCGCTGGCGTCCGGCGTTGCCGAGAGCTTTTTGCTCGACGGGGATGATACCATTTCTTCAAGATAACCAGACGGCTAAATTTTAGCAGTAGCGTTTACTTGTGACTGCAGCCATGGGCTACCATTAAGCGAGAGGATGGCTTGAGCTTCATCCCAAAATCGTTGCAGACCGGGCCGCAGAGCTTTTCTCAGATTTTCTATCGAATCAAAAAGCCAATTGGCAAACCTGACTTTGCTGCGTGCGTCTTTTTCCTGGCGATAACGCTCCTCAAGTTGAGCGCTTAAATCAGGCCTTCTCAGCTTGAAATGTTGTTTTCTCACTCATCTGTTTTACTGCGCTAAATTTATTATGTCGATTTATTTTGTAAATATAGCCTCAGAGGCTCGCTAACTTTTTTCGCAGCGATTTCGCCTAAGGCAGTATCCGAACCAACACGCTGATTGGCACATCCTGCAGCATCTTGCGCTCCAGCATTTTAAAACCGCAGCGCTGAAATAGCTTCTCCGCGGACTCTGTGAAAACATGCAACCGCTTCGCTCCCGCAGCAACCGCAAGCTCGATACCAGCTTGCACAAGCTCCAAGCTGTGTCCCAGCCTCCGCCTCTGCGGAACAACATAGAGACTTGCCAGCCATGGATCCAAATCCAGCCGCACCGGACAGTCACCGAAAACCACACTCACCGACCCCGCCAACTCCATCCCCTCATGCAAAATAAGCGTCGCTGGCAAGGAGCCATCCGCTTTTTGATTCAAAAACTCCGCAAGAGCACTCCGTTCATCCCAATCCGCGTAAAGATGTTTCCACTCCGCAGCATGCAAAGTAGCCAGCTCATCGCGAAAAAATGGAACATCCGCAAGGTGCGAAATCATGGGAAGAGTATGGCCGTTACTTCTGCAAAAGCACCATCGTGTCTTTGTAAACCTTTCTTCCGATACTTGCGCCAAGGACAGTCAACTTCGTGACATCCTCCAGTGCAGCAAACTCCAACAACCGCTCCGCAAATTCAATGGCATCCTCAGCATTGGAAAATCCCTTTCTTTACGGCCTTCAGTGATGGGTTCTTCATTCAGGATTGCGGCGTTTGCATGAAACTTTCCAATGTGGATAGCGCACACAATCCTTCGCCTGTGAATTCAAAATTTTGAATCAACAAGTCTTTTCAGGACTGGAGTTCAAGTTTTCCAACTTACATTCGATACATTCACGAAAATGCGCAATTTGCGCTGTGTCTTCAAGAAACCGAATGAGACGACTTTCAGGCCAGGCAAGAACTTTGTTTAGCCCACCAATGTCATTTGCCCACTTTGTAAAATCAAGAATAATGCTTTTATAGTTAAGTGTTCCTGACGCCCGATCAGCCCGCTTTGTTTTCGACTGAACTGTCTTATCTTTTCGAGTTGCACTTTCGTTCCGTGCCTTATCGAAATCAGGTCCAACACAGGTGCCTCGCCCATAGTCATCGCTAAAGGTGGCCGTTATTTTTATGTCAGGAAATTTATGAAAAAGGCATGCCAATTCACCTTCGCCTCCAGATATCCAAATATTTCCACTGTTCTTATTTGCCCATGATGTAAGGACCGCCTCTGTTTCGCCTTTTGGCTTCATGGTTTTCTTCTCAACACAAAATCCCCAAGAAACAACTTCAGCAGGTTTTGTCGCTCCTGTGAATTTCATAGCCCGCGTGTATTTTACTCCTTTGTTTTGATAATCCTGCCAGCGCTGGAATTTCAAATCCAGATAGGTCAAGGCCTCGTCAACGTTTGATGTTTTACCACGAATCTTAATTTTGTAGTTTGTATCGTTACTCATTATTTATTTACTTTGGGCGTTAGATGAAACTGCTGAATCGATTTTCTTTGTTAGCAATGGTTTTTTATAGAGTATTTGGATTTCCTTTTTTGCTTATGTTTGATAGTTTGTGCTTCATTGTGTAGTTTGCAATCTCTGCAATTATATTGGTCAAATTTGAGCATAGAGTCGGCATGTTTAAGCGAATCGCAACAGTGGCGGATAAAATTCCGTGGGCGGTGAGGTTGCGAATAATGCGCGCCAGTTCGATTGCTTCCGAGCGATTCCAATCGTATTTTTTTCCTTCATGATTGGCCGGGGAAATCCACTTTTGGAGCAACTGTCGGTCAGAGTTGTCTGCGCGAAGAAAATCTAGGAGATCTTCCGGAGTTTTGCTTCGTGAGGACTGTTTGCATACGGGTAACGGAACGAGCTCGGACGCATACACGCCAAGATATGAAAAAAACTTTCGCACGCCGGGCACACTTTGATTGCTGAAGTTTCCTTGCAGCGCTTTGGCCATGATCTCAAGCCCTGAGTAAGCCATTACCAGTCGCCATTGCTGACCTCTGGAGAGTGTTGTATTTTGAGCCCCTGGACCGACTTGGGGCTTGCTCCATTTTTCGGCGTTGTGGATGAGACGCAAACCGCTCCCGACCCCCTGAATGACCCTCCTTGGATTGGCACACTCAATTCCTGCGAAAGACCGAATACATGAGGCGACGAAATCGTCACCCAAGTCGGGCGACTTTGCTGCTTTCATCCATTGATCCGTAGGGGATGACATACAAACTCTCTTACCATATTGCTCAGCATGGTCAACACAAACTGGTAAAGCACTTCTCTTTGATGCTGGTTTGCTTGAGGATGCAGAGAGGGTTTAGGGGGGCTTTTATCAGACATGAGTAATCACATGGATGATTGATTGTTTACTATGAAATCTTTAAAAAAGTTATGTAAAAGACCAAGTTTACTGAATGGATATTTGAAAATTTTCTCGTCTAGAAACTCATATTCTTCCTTATATTGGCCGCAATCCTCATCCCAAATCAAATCAATTAAAGACGCAGTTGAAGCAACCTCTTCTTCGAAAGTTTTTAGTGCTTTAGTTTTTTTACATTCATTTAAAATCTGAATGAAAAAAATCTTATGTTCTGGTGATTCACCATCATCCATTGATTTTAAGAAGCTGTAGAAATTTATATTTACAGTTTCTTTTTTTAAATCTATTACAACACATGTCTCGCCGTAAGCTCTGCATATATCTTCTTCTGGAATTCTATCATGATAACAAACAATGTTGAATTCTTTTTTCGTAAAAATTTCGAAATAAGATTGAGGCCTATCAGAGTATAAACTATATGCTGCGGCTAAAGCAGCTTGTAGGCAACAAGATCCTTGGTATTTATCATAAAAACCAATTTTAAGGTTACCTTTAACTACTGTTATCATTGAACTATCTGACATATTAATATTATTTTGATTGTTAATTTAATGCAAGTGATGTGTTTTTCATAAAAAAACCGAAAGGCATTTAATTTTATTTGTTATAATTTTCTTCATTTTTATGTATTAAGATTATAGTAATTTGGTATAAACATTCTATTTTTATATGATTTTTTCATAAGAGTTATAATTTTGTATGTAGATATCGCATCAACTTTAGCTAGATGTTCCAAGAAGGCTTTTCATCTCCACCAAAGCGTGAGGGGTAGAGTCTTTTTCCAGAAGGGGTCGTTTTTTCTCTCCCAAGCCGATCGCGCCATCCATTCCTTCCTTGTGTTGTTTCATACACTTGCCAGGGGGCCATCCTTTGGATTTGGCATATAGACTCGAAATAACATTCTCATAGGGAATCCCCAGTTGACCGCATCTCCTCATGATTTTTGAGACTGAAAAGGAATCCAGTTTGCTGATCCCGGCAATTTCGAGTTTTTCCTCATCTTTCGCATACCATTCAATTGTGGAGACCTTTCCATTCTTAATGTCATACATAATTTTATCGCCATAATCGAGACCATTCCCCATACCATTGTAATTATAGGCCGCCCATGCCCAATCCTCAATTTCACTAGAGAAACTTTCATCTGCATTGTCTGATTCCGAAAGCTCAACCTCAAGGTATCCCTCATCACTTCCTCCGCTAAAGCGAAGCGTTATTGATTCAATACCAAGTTTCTTGGCTTTGTCATAGATTACTTTGCTTAAGGGTTCTGCGTGCTCTATCATTTTATTAGTGTTTGTGTTTTGGTTGTTTTTCCCGCTTGCAACATCCACTTTTCGGGGTGCTTTGCGAGAGTGGAAAGGTAGTGCGCCGGAGTAGGAATGAATCCACAGTCCTCCGTGATGTGCTGTTCTGCTATTAACTTGGTTGGAATAGCATGCCCGGTTGAGATTTTAATGGCGTGTCCAAACTTTTGAATGGCCCATTGAACTCCTGCAGAGTGATGGCGCAAGGCACGATGAGTCCAATCCCCTGTAAACATTTTTGTTTCATCGAACCAATCATGCAATTCGATATAGTCTTCCGGACTGCCTCCCCACTTGGCGACTGAATTTTGCGCGTTTTTGTATGGAGTCATATTAGCCAGCATAGCCGCAAGAATCGACTGCTTCCTTTGAAAAAATTTCCAAAAACCTCTCGATTTTTAAAATAAAATAGCAATCAAAATCATCACTTAATTTTGCATTATTTGATTCAAAGTATAGTTTAGCTATAAAAGTGATGCGCTCAAGTGCATCAAGAGAGTGGTATTTTTTAAAAAGTGTTTTCATTTCTTTTGGAACAGATTTTGCCGGTAATTTATCCATTATTGACACCAAGTAGGGCTCTTTAACTAGAAATAAATCCGTGGCATGAAACTCCACTCGGCCTGTATCAAAGTTTATTGCTGCAAATGCATCTGGGGCGCCAAGTTCATCTTCTGTGATTGTCTCAAAATAGAGTTGATACATCGTGCCCCCGGTTAAAATATCGTATAACCACTTTAATACTAACTCTTCCTGATGTTCGCCTAAAAGAAACTCAGTGTTTCCTGATTTAATGATGTCTATTTGAGCACTCATATTAATTGTTTCTGTCAGATTGTTTGCTTATTAAACTGTTATTATTGATTCTATAAATTCCAAAGTGGTTATTCTAATCCTCAATTTCATTGTTTTATTGATTCCTGTTTTTTTGCTAGTGAGCTTAGAAAACTTTGCAGCCACTGTAGGATTTCCCTTTGTGAGCTTTTTGGTGTTCAAATTATACTGTTGCTTCGTGCTTCGATGGTTTGGTTGTCGTTAATATTTTGGGTCTCAGCTCTTGTGGAGTTAAACTACTTCCGGAGATCGTTCGAGTGTTCTGGGTGGCATGTGAAGAAGAGCACTTGCCGCTTCTCGGCAAAGGCTCCAAGGCATTGACCGGCAGCGTGACGGCGTGCTGGATCCATATCGGTGAAGGGGTCGTCAAGGATCAGAAAGCCAGGCATGTCGCCAAGATAGAAATCCGCAAGGGCCAGTCGGGTGGCCAGAGCCAATGAACCCAGAGTGCCTTGCGAAAGCATTTCGGCGTCGAAGGCGAGTGAACCGGCGACCTCCACTGGGATGGTTCCCTCAAGTCGGACGCTTTGGTATTTGCCCGAAGTCATTTGTTGGAAATGATCGGCAATGGCTTTTTCCAGTCCCTCCATGGGATTCTTAGTTCCGCGAGTGGCTACAATTTGTTCCAATTTTGCTAAAATTCGCCGGAGGGATTGCCCGGTATCCCGCATCCGCTGGAACTCGCGTTCTTTCGCTTCAAGTTTGTCACTCAATTCATCGGCAGAATGGGATGGAGCACCTCCTTCCAATCGCGCTTTTTCAGTATTCAGACCGTTAAGTTCGTTTTCTATTTTAACCTGTTCAGCCTCATTCTTTCGGAACTCAGCCAAATAATCGGTAACAGACTCAAAGCCCTCAGGTAGAGGTGGAAGGCTGGAGAGTTCACCGTTCGCACTCTTTAAATCGCCGGTTACACCCAGAATTTTATTTGTAAGCGTGTCTGTATCTTTGTATTTCGCAACCCAACTTTCGACTTGTTGCTGCTGATTTCTTATCTCAACCCCCAATTGGGATTCCCTACCTCTTAATTCTCCCAATTCTTCTTCGATAACCTCGATCGAACGCGTTTCGGGAATCCCATCCAGCGCGGCCATTCTCTGGGACCATTCCTCTTCGGAAAATCCTTGGAGGGCTGTATTGTAGGCCACTCTTTTAAGCTTTTCCTCATCAGAACACTTCCTATGAGCGACTGCTGCCGCTTCGGCAGACGAAAAACTTTCATGACCATTGCTCTCGAGTTTCGTGGTTCGCAATTGACTCGCACTTTCAAGCTGCTTGAACAGAGAATTCATGTCTCCTGTAGCACTTACGACCGTCATTTTCAGGTCGGGAGTTTCGACAATCAACTTGCCGCTGGCTTCCCCCTCCCAGGACTCCGCGGCGTTGAGGGGCAGAGTTTCAGGAGCCTCAGCGCCTCGAACAATTCGGACGGTTGCAGGAGTGGTAGCTTCAATTTTTGCGCTCAACTTATTGGCCTCAATATTGATGCGTAGATCGCTGATTTCTTTTTCCAAGCGCCTCAATTCCTCCAACTGCTCTGCTGGGACATTCTTTGATTCTTCGAGTCTGTTTTGCGCAACCCTCCATTCCGCCCTCGCCACTTCCAATCGGCCATACGCCGATCTAGCCTCTGCAGACTCGGCGCGTTTCTTGGCATTTTTCAGTTCCGCGTCCAAATTCACAATGGTCTTTAGAACACGCTCCAGTTCGCCCTTTTTGGCATCGATCACATTTCCAGTCCCAGGCCAATCCTTAAAGACAGATCTCAAAATTTCGATTTCACCCTCAAGGCGCCGAATTTTTTCCTCCAATCCGCCCCGAGCGGCGAGGCCATCCTGCATTTCACGCCCCTTGGTGACAAAGTCCTGGCCAACATCGATTCGCGATTGCAGTTCAGAGAGCTGAGAGTTCAAGCCATCGAGTTTTTCTTCATAGAGTCGAACATTTTTCAAATCACGGCGGACCTCTTCCATTGCGTAGTAGGCCATAAGCAAGGGCCCAATAGTAGTCTTCCAGCGGTTTTCAATGCCTCTGCCATTTTCTGGTCCCCCGGTCTGGATATCCCATCGGCTGAAGTGACTATCTAATCGGTCTTGCACGGCTTGCTTGATTTTTTCGGCTGCAACATCACCTGATATGGCTGAAGCTCCAGCCAGCAAAGGCTGCAAGTCATCGACCGCCTCCGCGTGTTCGCGGAGTTCTTCAATGGTTCGGTTAAGTTGGGCTTGATTGACAAACAATACATGCCGCCAAGTCGCCTCGTTGAGGCGCAGCAATTCCATGAGCCTTGTCTGCACCGCACTAGGATCGGCAATCGGCGGAGATTTACATGAAGCAAGACGCGAGGACGCGCCCGCGCCCCAACATTTTTCCAAAGTCCAAGTTTGTCCATCGGCCTCAAACTCCAGTGTCACCTTGGCGTGGTCACCCGCTGGCTTGGGCAACCATCGACCCATGATGTCCCTGCGCTTCGCGGGTGGAAGATTGGTTCGGGTAAACAGGGCATGCCAAAGCGCGTTATTGAGAGTGCTTTTACCGAACTCGTTCGGACCTTCGATGATGTTTAGACCATTAGTCAGTTCCATGGGGCTGTCGGCCACACCGGCAAATGGATGAAGATGGATTTTAAGAATTTTCATGGGCGTTAAAGGGATTCGATAATCTCTAAGGCCAGGTGGGCGTCGCCGGGGTGCGACTCATCGGCTAGTAACGCGTTTAGTAGAGCGTGGGGCACGGTGCGTTCAGGAAATTTGGATGAAATGGCAGCACTATCGAGAACACGAGCAATGCCCTCCAAATCTTCGGAAACAAAAAGGAATTCCTCGTGGATCATGTTAAGGAATGTCTGCAAGTCGGTAAATTCTTCCGCCCTCAAACGGCCAGACAGCTGTAGGTCCAGAATCGTATTCGCTGCATCAAGAAGCGCACACTCAGAGCGTAAAGCCGCGATATCATCGGAATTGCGAAGCTCGCGTTTCAATCGGACAAAACGCACTCCACCTGATGTTAATTGCTCGTGTCGGCAGGCTCCATCCATTCCTAACTCGATCCACCAAGCGTGACCCGGGTGTGTGCATTTCACTGAATCCGGAGTGTGCGTGCCGGACATGAAAAACAAAGGTCGACCTGTCGTTGCTGCCGGTGGTGCGGGAACATGAATGTGACCGAGCAGCCAGACATCCATCCCAGTGGCCCGCAAATCTTGCTCCGACATGTTAAAATAGCGCTGATCCGCATCCAATCCCAACCCCTCGACATTGCCATGCGCTATGCCGATATGGAAAACACCTTCTCCTTTCTCCTCTTTTTCCACCCAACCGATCGCATGATTACTCCCCCGCTTGCTGGGGCACGGGCACGCATAGAAACGAATCCTGGCATCCTCGACTTCAAAATCTTTTACCGCCTGTGCCACCAGCGGGATCACACAAGAACCCTCGGCCGTCTCTCGGAAAGTTCTCCAAAGCTTGCTGTCCCCACCTTCGCAGAAGTCATGATTGCCTGCTAAAACGAGCACATGAACGCCCTCGAAGTTGGCGAGAATTTTCACGGTTCGCTCCACCAGGTTTTTGCCCACGCTCGTCTTGTCAAACAGGTCTCCTGCCACAACGAGAAAATGTGCACCTCTGGAGTTCGCCGTTTCAACCAAACGCTCCAATGCTTGAAATCGCTCCTCAACCAATCGGTCCCTGACACGGTCTGGATATTGCGCGTAGGAAATGCCTAAGTGGTTGTCGGCCGTGTGAAGAATTCGGACAGCAGCGGATTTCATTGGATTTGGAGAATGGTGAGGGGTTATGTTGAGGTTAGCCTTTCTGCAATGCGGCAGCGCACTGGTCGGCTGCAAACTCGGGTTGCATGGCGCCAGTGAGAACGGAATTAAGGGATGGAGAAATTTTATCCGCGAAGAACAAGGTGGGGAAAATGCTGTCAAAAAAATCCTTTTCGTCAGCAGTCTCAGGAGAGAATTCAACAGCGATTTTCACCTCCCCGTCACCATAGTCAAATTGCAACACCGGCCTCGCCAAAAAGAAATTCAACCGATG
>Ga0209189_1000101_pt1 | contig 70954 bp, 78 predicted proteins | sample C_130820_EF_Meta_FD_187308 | JGI IMG/M metagenome (GOLD analysis project Ga0209189, IMG submission 187308) | Freshwater microbial communities from Lake Croche, Canada to study carbon cycling - C_130820_EF_MetaG (SPAdes) (version 3) | ecosystem: Environmental > Aquatic > Freshwater > Lake...
CCTTGAGGACCACATCATCGCCGTGGCGCGGCGATGGAGCGATCCAGCCAAGGTGGCCACTTTGATTCACGAATGGATGCGGGTTGAAGTAAACGCTATCGCCAAACCCAAAAGTCTACTTGCTAGGTGACATTGGTATTATAGGATCAAACACGAAGCGTAGTCTGCAGGAGTTGATCGGACGGTTTCATGGATATAAAAAAACGCGCCCTGCAGGCAGGACGCGCTTTTCTCTTTGGTGGGAAACCTATTTGGCTCGCGGTTAGCGGGCGTAAAGTTCGACAACGAGTTGTTCGTTGACGATGGGATTGATTTCCTCGCGTGTGGGAATACGGACGACGCTCCCGCTGAGGTTGGTTTTGTCAACCAGAAGCCAATCGGGGACCGTGACGATCTGGGTGAGTTCGACGCCGCGCTTGGCGAGGCGTGTGGATTTGTCGTTGCCCTTGATCGCTACAACATCGCCTGGTTTGACATTCATGGACGAGATGTTGGTCTTGCGTCCATTGACGGTGACATGACCATGGCCGACCATCTGACGGGCACCACGAAGTGTCTTAGAGAAGCCCATTTTTTGAACGACATTGTCGAGGCGGGTTTCAAGGAGTTGGAGAAGGATTTCACCGGTCACGCCACGGCGGCGGCTGGCGATTTGGAAATAGCGGCGGAACTGGCGTTCCAAAACTCCATACTGGTGACGGAGCTTTTGCTTTTCGGCAAGGGCGATCGAATAATCGGTCTGCTTGCGGCGGGAACCCTTCGGCCCATGCTGGCCGGGCGGATAGTTTTTATTCTCGAATGCTTTGGGTGAGCCGCTGATCAGAACGCCATAGCGGCGGCTGACTTTGGTCTTAGGTCCTGTGTAACGTGCCATGAAGAATTTTAAGTTTGTAAGTTTTAATTTTTAAGTTGGCCGGCTGGATCAGACCCTGCGTTGTTTTGGCGGGCGGCAACCGTTGTGTGGAATCGGAGTGACGTCGCGAATGACGGTAACATCGAGCCCGATTGCTTGCATGGCGCGGACGGCGGATTCGCGGCCTGAGCCTGGGCCCTTGACACGGACTTCGACCTCCTTGAGGCCGTGGCCCATGGCTTGGCGGCAGGCGTCTTGGGCGGCCATCTGAGCGGCATAGGCAGTGCTTTTGCGGGAGCCTTTGAAGCCACACTTGCCAGCGCTGGACCATCCGATGATGGCGCCGCGCAGGTCGGTAATGCTGATGATGGTGTTGTTGAAGCTGGCTTGAACGTGGGCGATGCCCTGTAAGATGTTTTTGCTACCCTTGGCTTTGACGATCTTGATTGGTTCAATCGTGTCATCGAGGGATATGCTGACCGGCGAAGGAGCTGCGGTGGTCGCTTTATCCGCGCCAGCGGCTTTCTTGCCTTTAGGAGCCGCCTTGGGTTTTGGAGCTTTCTTGGCAGGGGTTTCTGCGGTTGCGGCGGGCGCCTCGGCTGTTGCGGCGGAGGCTGCTGGAGCAGTCTCGACGGGAGCCTCGGCTGGTGTTGTGTTTTCTTCACTCATACTTCAGTAAAATGCGGGATTAGACTTTGCCGGCTTTGGCGTCTTTGTTGCGCTGGACGCCCACGGTTTTGCGTGGTCCCTTGCGGGTGCGGGCATTGGTGGATGTGCGTTGACCACGGACGGGAAGACTGCGGCGGTGGCGGATGCCACGGTAGCAATTGATGGCCTGAAGGCGCTTGAGGTTGCCTTGAACCTCGCGGCGAAGGTCGCCTTCGATCGGAATTTTGTTCGCGTTGATCGCGTGGATGATCGCGTTGAGTTGCTCGGGCGAGAGGTCCTTGGCGCGCGCATTGGGGTCAATGTTTGCCTGTTCGAGGACTTTCTTTGTGTTGCTCGGCCCCATTCCATAAATGTAGGGAAGGGAAGCTTCGATGCGTTTGTCGCCGGGGATGTCTACTCCAAGTAAGCGTGGCATGGTATTGGTTGTTTTGGTTTCGGCTGCCGGTGGGATCAGCCCTGTTTTTGTTTATGACGCGGGTTTTTGCAAACAACGCGGATCACGTTTTGTCGGCGCACGATTTTGCACGCTTCACACAGTCTTTTTACTGAGGCTCTGACTTTCATTTTCTTTTATTTGGTTGAAATGATGATGATTCGTTTTTGTGGCGATATGTGATGCGCCCCTTGGTCAAGTCGTAGGGCGACATTTCCAGCATGACGCGATCTCCGGGAAGAATGCGAATGAAGTGAAGACGCATCTTACCAGAGATATGGGCGAGGACGCGATGACCGTTCTCCAGTTCGATTCGGAACATGGTGTTTGGTAAAAGTTCAACGACCTTGCCCTCTACTTCGATAGCGTCTTTCTTGGCCATGTCAATACTTCCGGAGCGTGATCTGTAATTAAAACGGTGTGCTCAAAATGAGCGGAGGGGAGGCCGTCGGCAGTGACGGCAGTCCACTTGTCGGCGAGAACCTTGACCTCAGCGCGGCCCATATTGATCATGGGCTCGATGGCGAGTGTCATGCCGGGTTTGAGTTTTGGACCGCTCCCGCGTTTACCAAAATTTGGGACTTGAGGATCTTCGTGGAGCTTGCGGCCAACCCCGTGACCGACGAATTCACGCACGACACTGAAACCATTTTTGACGGCCTCGGTTTCAACAAAATTTGAAATGTCGCCAACACGGTGGCCGGGGCGAGCAAGTTGCACAGCACCATTGAGAATTTCTTCCGTGACAGTAAGAAGACGCTCAATCTCTGGGTCGATGATGCCGACAGGAACCGACGTGGCATTATCACCAATCCAACCGTCGCGAATGATGCCGACATCCATCTTGACAATATCGCCGTAGGCTATAGCGCGGGAACTACCGATGCCATGGACAACCTCTTCATTGAGGCTGATACAAATATGGCCGGGAAATTTCTTATATCCAAGGAAGGCACTGCGGACTCCTGCGGCTGACATCAACTGGGCCGCCGCATGGTCGATCTCTCCGGTGGTCACCCCGGGAGCGATACGGGAGGCCAGATCATTAAGAATCTGGGCGGCAACCTCGCCAGCTTGCCGCATTTTTTCGATCTCATGAGGGCGCTTGATGCAGATCATGCGGGCTCCTTGCTAGTGGTGAAAGAAGAACTCGGCATGATCAGACAGGTAGAAGTCATAACCCAACAAAACGAGGGGCGGGTTTTAGCGTCCTTGCCAGATCTTGGCGGACAAAACAAAGCAGCGCGGGTTTTCAAGACTCCAGAAGCACGCTACAATTGCGTGGCGATATAAATCGTCACACCGGCTATGACGAGGATTGCAATACCGGCATATATCCAGACGAGTGTCTGGTCATTGATGGACTGAGCCGACGAGAGACGGCTGCGCGATTCTTGGGCACTGCGGATGCGACCTTTGCGCAGAAATCCATCATAGTGGCGTTGAAGAAGGTGTGTCTCAACTTGGCGCATGGTATCAAGGACAACACCAACGATAATCAGTAGGCCAGTGCCGCCGAAAAACTGCGAGGTCATGTAGGGCACTTTGAGGCTCTGACTTAAAAGTTGCGGCAGAACGGCAACCGCAGTCAAAAAAATGGCCCCGGCAAAAGTGAGGCGGGTCATTGTGTAATCCAAGAAGTCAGCTGTTGGCTTGCCAGGGCGAACACCAGGAATAAATCCACCATACTTTTTAAGATCGTCGGCAATCTGAACGGGCTGAAACTGAGTTGCTACCCAGAAATAGCTGAAGAAAAAGATCATCAGCGCATAGAAAAGGTAATGCAACCAGCCGTATGTGAGCAAGTTTGAAAGATCTTGAGCCCAACCGACACCTGGGAAGGCCATATTGAGGATAGTAGATGGAAAAAGCAAAATGGCTTGAGCAAAGATGATCGGCATCACGCCGGCATAGTTGATCTTGAGGGGCATGTATTGAGTTTGACCACCATAGACCTTGCGACCGACAACGCGCTTGGCATATTGGACACTGATCTTACGCTGCGCTTGAGTCACAGCAATGACTGCGGCAATAACGAAAAAGAGGAAACCGATCATCAAGACCAAGACGACAGGACTAACTGTGGACTGGGCATTCGCAGCGCTCGGAACAAATGTCCTCCAAGCTTGCACGAGTCCGGCGGGCAATTGAGCCAAAATTCCTACGGTAATGATAATAGACATACCATTACCAATGCCTTTTTCAGTGAGTTGGTCGCCCAGCCACATGAGGAGCAGCGTTCCTGCAGTCATTGTGATGATGGTGATCAGTTGAAACCCAAAACCAGGGGTCGTCACCAGAGGTAGCCCCAGACGATTGATGGTATCCATGATTCCGGGCAGGAATGGATTCGCCTGGGGATTTTCAAAAGATCTTGCGAGCAAGTAAGCTTGAAAGATGCAAAGTCCGATAGTGGCGTATCGGGTGTATTGCATGATTTTCTGGCGTCCACCGTCCTCTCGGGCCATTTTTCCCAACTGGGGAATCACAGCAGTGAGAAGCTGGAGCATAATCGATGCACTGATAAAAGGCATCACACCAAGTGAGAAGATGGCGCAGTTCGCTAACGCTCCCCCACTAAAGAGGTTAAAAAGGGCCGCAACACCGCCGGTTGAGGAGGCACCCGCATGATCAAGAAACCACTGACGGAGAACTTGGGCGTTAACACCGGGAGTGGTAATAGCTGAGCCAGCACGAATCACGACGATCGACGCCAGTGTGAAGAGCACCCTGGAGCGCAGTTCAGGAATCTTGAAAATGTTGGCGAAGGCGCTGATCATTTGAAGCTGGTTACAGCAGCCTTAAGCCGCTGCGTCAACTTTGGGGAGAACAACTTGGCCCCCGGCCTTTTCGATTTTCTCGCGAGCTGTTGCGCTGACCTCATCAACTTCAACAGTGAAAGCCTTGGTGACTTCACCACGACCGAGGATTTTGATACCATCGAAACGGCCTTTCACAAGACCTGCCTTGCGAAGAGACAGTTCGGTAATCGTATCACCAGCGGCAAACGACTTTTCCAAGGAGTCCAAATTGACTACGCCGTAAAAAGTCTTGAAGTCTTTGTTATTGAAACCGCGTTTGGGCAGTCGGCGATAGATTGGCATCTGACCACCTTCAAAGCCGAGACGGATGGAGCCGCCGGAGCGTGCTTTCTGACCTTTATGGCCTTTGCCGGAGGTTTTACCCTTGCCTGAGCTTTCGCCGATACCAAGGCGTTTGCGGCGGTGCTTCGCACCGGGATTCGGTTTAAGTGTATGAAGTCTCATTTGTATTACGCGGAAGCAGGTTCAGTTGGAGCAGCAGCAACCTTGGGACGGATTGTTTTACCACGGAGACGGAAGACATCGTCTTTAAGACGAAGTTGGCTCAACGCAGCAATGGTGGCATGAACGACATTGGCGTGGTTGCTGGAACCAAGTGACTTGGCCAGAACATCACGGATGCCGACTGCTTCGAGAACGGCACGGACGCCGCCCCCAGCGATAACGCCAGTTCCGGGAGAAGCCGGACGAAGAAGCACGCGACCACCACCAAATTCGCCAGTCACCATGTGAGGAATCGTGTTTTCTTGAACAGCGATCTTGACCATGCGCTTCTTGGAAGCGTCAGTAGCCTTGCGAATTGCCTCGCTCACTTCATTGGCCTTACCAAAGCCGACGCCGACCTTACCTTTTTGGTCGCCACAAACGATGAGGGCGCTGAAGCTGAAACGACGACCACCCTTGACGACTTTCGCGCAACGGTTAATGAAGACAACTTTTTCAGTAGTCTCCTTCGGTTCCCTTGGCGTTTCGGAACGGGTTTGTTTTCTATCTCTGGATTTCGGAGGCATGGTAGGTCGTATTAGAATTCAAAACCACCCTCACGGGCGGCATCGGCAAGGGCTTTGACCTTGCCATGATATTTAAAGCCACCACGGTCGAAAACAACCTTGGTGATCTTGTGTGCGGCGGCACGTTCAGCGATGAGCTTTCCAACTTCGCAAGCAGTAGCCACATTGGCTCTAGCACCAGGCTTAGCGCGAAGCTCAGCTTCCGTGGTATTGACGGAAACAAGTGTCTTGCCGATCGTGTCGTCAATGACTTGGGCCGTGATGTGTTGTCCTGAAAAATGGACAGCCAAACGCGGGCGGGTTGGTGTGCCAGCGAGCTTTTTACGCAAGCGGACGTGACGGAATTTACGTTTATCTGTGGCAGACATGGTTTATTGGACGGTTTTGCCTTCCTTGCGGCGGATTTGTTCACCAACGAAGCGGACACCTTTGCCTTTGTAAGGCTCTGGTGGATAGTAAGCACGGATATCTGCGGCGCACTGGCCGACAATCTGCTTGTCGATACCTTCAATGGAGAGCTTCGTGTTCTCGGCGACGGTAATTTTCACACCCTGAGGGATATCGAACAAAATGGGGTGCGACTTGCCAAGGCTGAGATTGAGCTTTTGACCCTGGACGGCAGCTTTGAAACCGACGCCATGAATTTCCATGTCGCGCTTGAAGCCATCGGTGACTCCAGTAATCATGTTTGAAAGCAATGAGCGGGAGAGGCCATGAAGGGCTTTTTGCTCGCGATTATCGCCGTCACGAAGGACGGAAAGTTGCTCTCCCTCGACTTTTGCGCTAATTTTGGATGGCAGAGTCCAATCGAGCTTTCCCTTGGGTCCCTCAATGTTGACAGCCCCATTTGCAGCAATGGTGACTTTCACCTTTGGCGGGACTTTGATAGCTTGTTTTCCGATGCGTGACATGGTTACCAGATGTAGGCGAGCAATTCGCCGCCGACTTTTTGTTTGCGCGCCTCATGACCGGTGAGAATACCGCGAGAGGTGGAAAGGACCGCGATACCCATGCCGCCGAGGACGCGAGGAATCTCTCCTGCTCCCACATAGCGGCGAAGGCCGGGACGGCTCACGCGTTTCAGGCCGGTGATGGCGCTGGTTTTATTGACGAATTTTGTTTGAATCTTGATATTTTGGTGACCATCAATAGTAACCAGCTCAGCATCTTTGATGTAGCCCTCTTTTTTCAAGATTTGGGCAATGTCACTCTTAAGCTTCGAGTAAGGAAGAGTCAGGGAAGCTTGTCCAGCACCAGCGGAATTCCGCAGGCGTGCAAGCATATCAGCAATGGGATCGGTCATAACTTTAAATTAGGCGGCTGGTGCAGCTTTTGTTTCGGCTTGCTTCTTCGGCTTGTCGGTGAATGGCATTCCAAGTTCCGTAAGGAGTGACTTGGCCTCGGCATTTGTGGAGGCTGTAGTGACGATGGTCACATCAAAACCAATGTTCTTTTTGATACGATCAAGTTCGATTTCCGGGAAAATAGACTGATCAGAAACACCGAGCGTGTAATTTCCCTGGCCATCGAATGCGCGTGGAGAAATACCACGGAAGTCACGAATGCGAGGAAGGGCCGTTTTGATGAGGCGCTCGAGGAACTCATACATGATGCGACCACGGAGGGTCACCTTCGCTCCGATGGCTTGTGCCTCGCGGAGTTTGAAGTTTGATATCGCCTTCTTCGCCATTGTGGTCACTGGACGCTGACCGGTGATCGTGGTGAGTTCGGTGCGGGCAATTTCAAGGGATTCCTTCACATCGGGAGCGGACCCGATGCAGGTATTGATAACAACCTTGGTGATCTTTGGAATTTGATGGACATTCGAGTAACCGTGTTTCTCGCGCAGAGCGGGAAGGACGCGGGTCTTGTAGTCGGTAAGGAGTGCGGGTTCTTGAGTCATGGCTATTTGCTACTTACGCGGCTTTTTTAGACTTCTTATCGGTTGTTGCTGGTTCGAGCAATTTGACATTCGAGATATGGATCGGACCCTCACGCTCTAGGATTGCACCGTTCGGATGCTCTTGAGATTTGCGCTGATGCTTCTTGATCATCCGAATGCCTTCGACAATGACTTGGGCTTTGGCAGCCTTAACTTCGAGGACTTTTCCACTGGCGCCCTTGTGGTTGCCGGAAATCACTTGAACGGTATCGCCTCGGCGAACATGAAATTTCTTTTGGCTCATTATAGGACCTCCGGGGCTAGGGAGATTATTTTCATGAAGTTCTTTTCGCGAAGTTCGCGTGCCACTGGGCCGAAGATACGAGTGCCACGAGGGTTCGAATCTTTGTCGATGATAACGATCGCATTGCTATCGAAGCGCAGGGCAGAGCCGTCTTCGCGGGTTACTGGTTTTTTCGTGCGGACAACTACGGCGCGGACGACATCACCTTTTTTCACGGTGCCACCAGTGGAGGCTTCCTTGACGTTGGCTGTGATGATGTCACCAATGCGGGCGGTCTGAGTCGCCTTGCCGATGACACCGATCATGGTGGCCATACGGGCACCGGTATTGTCGGCGACATCGAGGCGTGAGCGGATTTGAATCATGGCAATTTAGTGTTTGAGAACTTCAACGAGACGCCAGCGCTTGGTGCGGCTGAGCGGGCGGGTTTCCATAATGCTCACACGGTCGCCGATCTGGGCTTCGTTTTTCTCATCGTGAGCATGGAACTTGGTGACGTGCTTGGTGATCTTTCCAAATTTTGGATGCGGCACGCGTGTAATTGTGCGAACAACGATGGTTTTATCCATCTTATTCGAGACGACTTCGCCGACACGAACCTTGCGCAGTCCACGGGACTCGGTTTGTGCGGTTTCGGGAGTGATTGTATCTTCCATTGACTACTTAACTGCTGCTTCCCGGGCCTTGCGGCTGAGAACGGTTTCGATGCGAGCGACATTGCGACGGGCTACCCGAATGAGATGTGGTCTCTCGAGCTGGGAGCTTTGTTGCTGGATTCGCAGGTTGAACATCTCTTCTTTGAGTTCGCGTTTGCGGGAGACAAGCTCCTTTGGAGTGAGTTCCTGAATTTCCTTGATTTTCATATCGGCAATTACGCTGCGTGGTGACGAGTTAAGAACCGCGTGCGGAGCGGGAGTTTGTTTGCTGCCAATCGAAGAGAATCGCGCGCTACGGTTTCAGAGATTCCATCCAATTCAAAAAGAATGTTGCCAGGACGAACAACGGCAACCCAATATTCAGGCTGACCTTTACCCTTACCCATTCGAGTCTCCGGTGGGCGAGCCGTAACCGACTTATCAGGGAAGATTCGAATCCAGAGCTTACCTTTGCGTTTCATGTTACGTGTTAGAGCAACACGAGCGGCTTCAATCTGGGTATTGGTGATCCATCCGCGCTCCAAAGTTTGGAGACCAAATTCACCGAAATCAATTGTGGTATTGCGTGAAGCGAGACCCTTGCGGCTACCCCGCTGCGTCTTGCGATACTTCACGCGTTTTGGCATCAATGGCATAGTATTATCCTTTTACTTGAAGTTCTTCGAGAGTTTATACGGTCTGTGCGACATAAGCAGGGGCTGGAGCCGCTGGTGATGACTCGCGAGGCTCCTGAGTCTTCTCTGGAACCTCTTCGACCTTCTTGCAGATCCAACACTTGACGCCGATTTTGCCGGCAACTGTTTCTGCTTCAGTAAAACCGTAGTCGATTGGAGTGCGGAGAGTATGAAGAGGGACCTTGCCCTCATGGTAGCGCTCAGTGCGAGCAATTTCAGCACCACCAAGGCGGCCGGCAACACGAATTTTGATGCCCAAGGCACCTTGTTCCATGGTGATTTGGACAGCGCGCTTCATTGCACGACGAAAAGAAATGCGGCGTTCCAGTTGGGATGCGACATTTTCCGCAACGAGTTGAGCGTCCATATCAGGGTTTTTAACCTCGACGATGTCAATTTTAACCTGTTTACCACCAGCGAGATCACTGACCTCCTTGGTAAGGCTTTCAATCTCCTGACCTCGTCTACCGATGACAACGCCTGGACGAGCGGTATGTATCGTAACACGAACACTATTCCATGCGCGCTCTATGACAATCCTTGAAATTGCTGCTTGTTTAAGCTTTTTCTTTAATACATTGCGAATTTTTTCATCGGCAATGAGGTAGTCTGCAAAGTCCTTGCGAGAGGCATACCAGCGTGAACCCCAGTCACGAGTGACGGGGAGGCGGAATCCGATTGGATTAACTTTTTGTCCCATGATTATTCCTTGGTTTCCGCAGTTTCGGCGGAGGCTTCTGTTGGTGTTGGCGCCGTGCCTTGAGCTACAGGAGCTTTTCGCTTGGCGGAAGATTTCTTGCTATTTGACTTCGTCTTCGGCTTATCGCTGCGACGGACGATTTCAATCTCGTCAGTGACGGTGACGCTGATATGGCTGGTTCGTTTCCGTATGGGACCAGCGCTTCCGCGAGCCTTGGGCTGGAAGCGCTTTAAAGTGGGCGCCTCTCCAACGATAGCTTCTTTAACAACGAGGTCGTTTGGGTTGAGCTGATTATTATTCTCCGCGTTAGCTATCGCGCTTTTAAGAGTCTTAAGGATGAGGCCTGCTGCTTTTTTGGGAGTGAAACGCAGAAGATCGACTGCGTCGGTGGCTGGCAGTCCTTGGATGGCACGAGTGACCTCGCGAGCCTTGAAGGCCGAGATTTTGGCGAACCTATGAATCGATTTTACCTGCATTGTTGTGTTGTGTTTATTTATTATTTGGCATCCACCTTAAGGGCGTCGCCTTTTTCTATACGAGTAGTTTCAGTCGTAAGAGATTGAATCACGCCGCCGGAAATTTTTTCTCGGACGTCAACTATTCTGATGGTGTTTATTATTTTGCCATTTCGGTAGACATGAAACGGCATTCCGACTTTAACTCCATCAGCTCTGCCTATGTTTGCAACTACAAGAGATATTTCATCTCTTGTATCTAAAACAACACCCGCTGCTAAGTTTGGCGTTAAGCTGTTTTCTTGTAACCGAACATTATCGCTAAGCAGTTTACTTGTTTTTCTTAACTCAGACTCGACAGTGAGTCGAGTTTGCGGATTAGTTTCAACTGAAGTTAACAAAAGCATTTGAATGGCTTCGGACAACATTAGAAGCTGCTGCTTGGCGGTGTCTTTGTTAATTTTTGTGACACGCAGTTCGCGAAGGCATTGAAGCAATCGTGATTCTAGAGCTTCTGTTTTGCTGTTTTTTTCGGTTGCAGCAAGGACTTCGAGCCTGAGATTTGCATCTTCTAGTTCTCGACGACTTGCTTCGGCACTATTTCCCATTTCCGCTACCGTAGCAGTCAGCGCGTCAATGGTCGTTTCGGCCAAGAGGAGTTTCTCCCTCAAGGCACCAATAGTATTAGAATCGGGGATCAAGACTTGCGTCTTGGGATTCCCAATTCGTGATTCAAAATCTGTCAAAGATCGTTCATCCTGTGCCTTGGCTATTGAGAGCGTTGGCAGGATGATGAGCGCTGCCGCCGTGGCGACAACCCTCATTGGTTTATTTGGTCACTTTTGCGGTGTGAGAACCGTGTTTCTTAAAGATACGCGTTGGGGAAAATTCACCCAACTTATGGCCAACCATATTTTCTGTTACAAAAACAGGAATAAAGGTTTTGCCATTGTGAACGTTAAAAGTGTGACCGACAAAGTCTGGAGTAATCGTGCTGCGGCGTGACCAGGTCTTAATGGGTTTTTTGCCACCTGATTCGTTCATCTTGTCGATTTTGTCGAGGAGCTTCCACTCGACGTATGGGCCTTTTTTAAGTGAGCGTGCCATGATTAGTTCTTAGCTTTTGATTTGCGGCGCTGGACGATGAACGTATCGCTAGGTTTATGTTTGCGGCGTGTCTTGAAGCCCTTCGCGAGCTGGCCCCAAGGCGACATCGGATGGTGGCGACCGCCACCGCCCTTGCTTTTGCCTTGGCCTCCACCCATTGGGTGATCGACAGGGTTCATGACCATACCACGAACGTGTGGTCGGATTCCAAGCCAGCGGCTACGGCCAGCTTTTCCTGAAGAAACGTTCATATGGTCAGAGTTACCCACCTGACCTATTGTTGCGTAGCAATTCTCATTGATACGGCGGATCTCTCCAGAAGCCAATTTCACCAGAGCATAACCGCCTTCGCGGTTGGCTAGAACGGCGACAGAACCAGCGCTGCGAACGATTTGTCCGCCGCGGCCAGGAATAAATTCTACATTGTGAATTGAGGTGCCGAGTGGTATAGATTTAAGGGGGAGAGCATTCCCTACATTTGGATCTGCTTTTTCACCTGCCACTACTTTTTGACCAACCTCGAGGCCCACAGGGGCGAGAATGTATGCTTTCTCACCATCTTCGTATTTCAGGAGAGCAATACGCGAAGTGCGGTTGGGATCATATTCGATGGCAATAACGTCAGCTACCGCATCGCGACGGCTACGCTTGAAATCGATAATACGATAACGGCGCTTGTGCCCGCCTCCAACATGGCGCATCGTGATTCGGCCCTGATTGTTGCGGCCACCTGTGCGCTTGATTGGTTCTGTAAGATTTTTCTCCGGCTTGGTCTTCGTGATCTCAGCGAAATCCGGAAGCGCCTTGAAGCGGGCAGCTGGGGTGAGTGGTCTGAAAGTTTTGATAGCCATAGTCTGTGTTTCTTAGACGAGATCGAGTTTTTCGCCCTCTTTCAAGGTAACGATTGCTTTCTTCCAGTTGGCTTGGCGGCCGAAGTCGGCACGACGCTCACGCTTTTTCTTTCCAGCGAAATTAGCTGTGTTCACATCGGCTACCTTCTTTTTGAAGATCACCTCAATGGCACGCTTGATTTGAAGCTTGTTAGCCGACGGACAAACACGGAAAACGTATTTGTTAAGCTTTTCAGAAAGCAAGGTTGCCTTCTCCGTCAGCAGGACAGTTTCAATATGGTCGTAAACTTCTGTATTCATTACGCGAGCCTTTCGGAAATTTTGTCGAGAGCCGCACGAGTGACGATGATCTTATCGAACGCGAGGAGGTGCTCGGTGTTGACATCGGATGCACGGGTGAGTTGAGCAGTGGCCACATTGCGAGCGGCCTTAAAAGTGTTTTCATCGAAACCCTCGGAAACGATGAGGGTCTTGCGGGCATCCGGAGTAGCGGAGCGAAGCAGTGTGACGAACTGCTTGGTCTTGGGTTCTGACACAACGAAGCTGTCGACGAGCAAAACATCGCCAAGTGCGATGCGGGCGCTGAGAGCCTTGCGAAGGGCAAGTTTTTTGACGGCCTTCGGAGTGTTCTTGGTGTAATCGCGGGGAACTGGTCCGTGAGCCACACCACCACCAACCCAGACTGGGCTGGAGAAGTATCCGGCGCGTGCGCGGCCTGTTCCTTTTTGACGCCAAGGTTTGCGACCCGAGAGATTCACATCGGCTTTGGTCTTTGCACATGCAGTGCCGCTGCGACGGGCTGCTTGGAGTGCAACGACCACATCATGCACGGCCTGGTTGCCCTTGGCTTCATCTGTGATGAGTTCAATCTTCGCCTTGGCGGCGTCTGCGGCTGTAAGAACGGTGGAGCTCATGATCAAAATTTTTCGACAGCACAATGACTCGCCATCGCTTTCAAAGCGACTTTGGCTGGAGTGTGTGCGTTGTTTTTCATGTTTCTTTTTTCCGCGCGGCTTCAGGTTTCAAAAGAAAAGAATCTTCGATAATTTGTTGATTCCATTCCCCTCGAGGCTTTGCGGGAAGTGGGAAGCTACAGACCCGCGAAAAGTTAGCAAGAGAAAAAATGAAAATTTTTACAAGCCGTGTTCTTTTTGCCTCCGCGATGGAATCCCACGCGGAAATTCCGCAGCGACTTCAATAGCGAAATTCCGGCTTCGAATCAGCCGGGGCTTCGATCTCGGAAATCGGATGGAGAACATCGACGGGTTCCGGCAGAGTCTCGATATCAGGCATTGGAACGGAGCTTTCAAACGCATTCGAAACTCCCGCTGAACCGCTCTGCGAGCGTTTGCGAGAGGGACTCGCGGAGGGCTCAGGTTCGCGCTTCGGAGCGGGTGCAATTTCTTCATTGGCGATGTAGCCCGCGCGACCGCCCTTGATCTCCACATAGCTAAAACCAAACTCGCGGCGCAGCATTTTTACACGCTCTCCTCGTTGTAGCGAGGCATCAGGCCCGCGCCCCTGTCCAGGCCCGAGAGAGTAGAAAGGAGCGTAGTCGGATTGGACCAAAAACTCCGGCGCATTGTCGGGATCGAAGCTCTGAGACGCACATCCTGCGAGTAATAAAAACGAGGTAAAAAGAACTCCAACGATTTTAGTTTTTGAAAGGCACTCCATAGACTGGCGAAGACCGCCAAACTATGCACCGGGAGAGGCCGGTCCGCAATCGCATTGGCACACACCCTTCGATGTCACCACGGCATCGCGCAGGAGGACACCCGCATCAACCTTGGCATCCGGCCAGACGATCACATTTTCCAACTCAGCCCCCTCTCCCACATCCGCTCCCGCTGCTACCGCCGAGCAGCCTTCAATCAAGGCCCCTGGGCAAATGTGCGCGGCGATTTGAACCGGCTGCAGCCAGTCAGCATCGAGGTAAGAAAAGGCATGAGAGCCTTCGTTCAAAACCCGGTGCACCCCCATGTAGGACGGGATATTTCCGATATCAAACCACACGCCTTCATCGATCAACTCTCCGCCCACCTCCACTCCACTACGCATTAGATCAACCAACACAGGGATAATAGAAACAATATCACCCGCCGGGATGTGTTGGAAAATCTCAGGAGAGAAAACACTCACTCCTGTGAAAAGAAATGCCGGCTCGGACCGCCCGCCAATGAGACCACGCATATCAGTGATGCGCCCTGTGGTGGGATCGCATTGAATGCGGCTCTCACCTCCCGAGGCCCGCAGAGCGAGCGTCGCGATACGACCCGAGCGCTGGTGAGATGCGATCAGGCCTTGGAGCGGGAAGTCCGCGAGAACATCGCCGTTGTAAACCAGAAACGGCTCATCACCGATGAGATCGGCAGCATTCTTGATGCCCCCGCCTGTCTCGAGAAGCACCGGTTCATGGCGAAAAAAAACAGGGCATCCACGATACTCCGTTTGGCCGTTGTTCTCGCCGAGCCATCGCGAGTAGGCCTCTGGCCGATGGTGTGTGTTCACAACGAATCGCGTGACTCCTGCGGCAATGAGATGATCAAACGCAAAAGTGATGAGTGGCTTGTTGAAAATCGGGACAAGCGGCTTCGGGCGCTCGTCGGTGAGTGGACGCAGCCGCGTCCCAAGCCCAGCGCCAAGAACGAATGCCGTTTTAATTTCACCGCTCAATGCCTCACCTCCATTGCGAGGATTTCAGGATTCATGGTCCACAAAATAGCGCATCGGCTTCATCTCACTTTCGACAAATCCGTGCTTGAGATAGAACCTAGGTGTTTCCTCGGTATTGTCGGTGAGGAGTGTGATGCGGAGAAATTTTTTCTCACGTGCAAACCCAATAGCATGCTGCAAGAGGCGCGACCCGTAGCCGCTCCCACGATGCTCGCGATGCACCACCAAGTCTTCCAGCACCAGCACAAATCCACCCTCCGCCGTGCTGATGGTGATGAGAAGATTGATCATTCCAATAATCATCCTTTCGTTTCTAAGAACAAAAATCCGCCCTCTTGAGGGCTGCTCCAAAATCAAGCGCAGACCGCGCATTTGCTTTTCCCGGTCGGGCTGGAAATCCGCTTCTTGCTGGAACAAGTCACGGAGGAGTTCAGTCAACTCAGGCAGGTCGTCCAGGGTCGCAGGTTCGATTCGGAGATCGGGCATGGGCGATTTATCTCACACCGATTTCCCTCAAGCAACCCGCGAGCGCCGGAATCAGCGACCGAACTTTCGATCCAGCTCGCCGAACGACCATTGGATCATGGTAGGACGCCCCTGCGGACAGGCGTAGGGCAACTCGCATTTCAGCAACTCCCGCACCAATCGGCGCGCACGGGGCTCCTCGTAGGTGAAACCATTCAATGCTGCGATGCGCGAGACAGAGCGCACGAGAGCATCGAGCACCGGTTGACCCGAGCCGAGAAGACCGCTTGATCGCAGGGTTTCGCACACGTCGAGCAAGGCCGCGCGGGCATCACGCTCCGAAAGGCACGAGGGCAGAGCCTCGACCTTGAAGGAAAAGCCCCCGAAGGCCTCGAGTAAAAAACCAGCCTTCTGCAGGGCTTCGAAATTTTCGGAAATCCAGACGGCATCCTTTGGGGTAAGCTCGACGATTTCTGGGAGGAGAAGACGTTGCGAGGCTACATGACCCACTGCGGCCTCGCGACGAAGGCCCTCGAAAAGAATCCGCTCCGATGCTGCCCGCACATCGAGCAGGACAAGTCCCTCAGCACCTTCCATAAGTATCCAACGCCCACCAAGGCCTCCAAGAAGACGAAAGGCATCGTCATTCTCCACCGCTTGCTCCGGCTGTGGCATGACGGGCAGATCCATTTGCGGAGGCGGAGAAAATGACGGATGCGATGGGCGATGGGGACCCGCCTTAGGCATCACTTTGCTACGAACCGTCTCGGGATCTCTCGGAGGCGCCTCCACGGGTGTTCGAAACACATCCAGCGCCTGCTTCGCTGCGGCATAAACCGCCTGCCGAACCTGATCAGGCCGACGCAAACGCACCTCACGCTTCGCGGGGTGCACATTGCAGTCAAAAGAGAGCGGATCCATCGTAACCCTTAAAACCGCCAGCGGATGCCGCCCCTTGGGGAGAGCCTCCGCATAAGCTTCGCGCAGGGATTGAAAGACCGCCGGACACTGAACCACTCGCCTGTTGAGAACCACAAACTGCAACTCCCGGTCCGGTCTCCCCTCTCCTGGTTTCGCCACAAAGCCTTCTATGCGGATGCCGTGTTCCTCGATTGGCTGAACGACCATGAGTCGCCCTACAAAATCTGCTCCAAAAAGGTCGCGGATTCGAATCTCGTGATCTTTCGTAGCGGCAGCCTGCCAGACAACTCGACCGTCGCGCACAAGCGTCATCGCAACGTCCGGATGTGCGATGGCAAGCGACTGCATTTGGTGCAAAATATGCGCCGCCTCGGTCTCTTCACCCCGCAGAAATTTTTTTCGAGCCGGCAGGTTGAAGAACAACGAGCGCACTTCGACCGATGTTCCCGGAGCGCCTCCGCTGTCCGAGACCGACTCGATTTTTCCACCCGCGATCTGGATTTCCGTTCCAGCCGCAGCCTCGGCTGGGCGTGTCACCAGCCGGAATCTGGAGACGCTTGCAATACTCGGCACCGCCTCCCCGCGAAAACCCATGGTGCCGACATCCGCCAAATCGGCAGCCGTCCGGATCTTGCTCGTGGCATGCCGCTCTAGGCTGAGCAGGGCATCCTCGCGGTCCATTCCGGAGCCGTCATCCTCGACCCGAATTAACTGGGTTCCGCCACGGGCAAATTCCACACGAATCCTCCGCGCACCTGAATCGATGCTATTTTCCACCAGTTCCTTGACCACAGAAGCAGGGCGCTCTACGACCTCGCCCGCCGCAACTTGGCTTGCGACTTCATCTGTGAGGAGGCGGATCTTTCCCATGTCATTTGACTTTGCACGGATTCATTCATAAGAAAAGAGCGTGATCACTCTCACGGACCAAGCCGCTGTTGCCTTGCTCGACCTGATTGCCTCCAAAGGTTCCGGGGAAGGACTCCGCCTAGCCGTGGAAAAAGGCGGTTGTGCCGGTCTCCAATACGTCATGGAAATCGACTCCGCCAAACCCAGCGATGCCATCATCGAGCACATGGGAGCCAAGGTTTTCATTGATCCAGACAGCGCAGAAAAATTGGCGGGCTCCTCATTGGACTACGAAGACGGCCTGTCCGGGGCAGGTTTCCGCATTCGTAATCCCCATGCCACGAGATCCTGTGGTTGCGGCACATCTTTCGAACCCGCTGCAGCCGCTGAGGCCTAAGCAAAATGCCGCTAGATCCAGAAACAAAAAACAGCCGCGCCTGGTTTAAGGACTCCGACTCCGACCCATCCAAACCTGCACACAAGGATGAGGGCGGACTCTTTGGCTGGACCATCCTCATCTTGATCTTCATCGGGATCGCCATAGCGTGCTGGATCGGAAGCTTCTATGTTTTTGGACATCCGGAAAAGCCCTTCAGCCACGAAGTCCTAACCAAACTCAAAAAAATCGAGCCACCCAAGCGCTTCGAACTCACCGAGGCACCCCGGGGCGAATTCCTCCGCGCGCCGCAGATCATCGAGCGCTTTGGAAAAATGAAACCGCGCCAACTCGAGCGCACGAATGAAATCCTCATTCGAAATTACATCCGCAACTACAAGCCCGCTGACGGCCTCGTGCCTTATGTCCTTGGCACCTTCAATATCCTCGACTCCTTTGAACTCACCGGAAGTGATTACTTCCCCTCGGGCGTCACCGCGCTGGCCGTTTCGAAGGACGACCCACGCCTCTTGATCGAGCAGATTTTTTCTTCGGGCAAGCGGGTCATCCCAACTCTTCACCGGACACTCCTCACCGGCCTCGACATTGATCTGAAACGCGAAAACGAACTGGCCGCCATCATCCACATCGAACGTCTCAAGGATGGAAGACTCAAACTCACGACCGTTTCAATTATGTATCCGAGCTACGAGTCAGCTGCCTCGGACGGCACATTCACCCTTGAACCACCGACGATGCTCAATGTTCGTGCCGGACTGCCCGTGGTCGATGCCACCCGCCAAAACGAAGCGGATGCCAAATACGAGCACTTCCGGAAAAAAGCACGTCTCACCGCGACAAAAAAACAGGAGCCTAAGCTAGAGGATGAGGCCGCCGCACAGGCCCGCCTCATGCGGGTAGAGAAGCCAATCCCACTTTTCACCCCAGAGCCTACTGCGACCGCAACACCTACCCTTCTGGCTTCTGCTGTGCCCAATCCGTCGCCCGCAGCGATCCCCTCGCCCACTCCTACTCCATCAACCACCCCACCCCCATCACTCACTCCTGCGCTTTCAGCCACTCCGTCCCCTTCGCCATCCCCATCCGCCACACCAACACCATCGCCAACACCTGAGGCTCCAAAAGCCATCGCAGCGGCAGGATCGAAAAACTGGCCAGTCTATGAACCGGGTCACATGCCAAGAGGCCGCCTTGTTGCACCAAGCGAGCTCTCAGATATCGCGAAAAAAGGCACCAGCGGCGAAAGGATTTATCTGCAAGGCAGCTTCAATGTCACAGCTGCCGGAGGCGACCGCGCCGTAATGCGCGCGCCACAACGAGGTTTTGGATCACGCACCGACAATATCCGCATCATCGTTCAATACCCGAACGGCATGACTGCACCGGCAGATGGCTCCGCAGTCTCCCGCGACTCCCGGCGTCCATTCCAGGTGATGGAAGTCAAAGAAAGCCCGGGCGGTCAGATCAATGTCTATGTCCGCGAGGTCACAAAGCCTTAGCGACCGCATCCGCCAGGAAATCGAAACGCGGGGCCCCCTGACCTTTTCCCGTTTCATGGATCTTGCGCTCTATGATCCTCTCGAGGGCTACTACACTTCGGGCCGCGCCGCCGTGGGCCGCGAGGGCGACTTCTTCACAAGTGTGAGCATCGGCCCAGTCTTCGGCGCTGTTCTGGCAGGGCAGTTTTTGGAAATGTGGGAAGCCCTTGGATGCCCGCCAGAATTCCGACTGGTCGAGCAAGGCGCGAATGATGGCCGCCTTTCATGGGATATCCTGAAAGCCCTGTCCGAAACTCCTCTGGCCGGTGTTCCTCTCACCATCATCGAACCAGCTTCCATTCTCCGCGAAAAACAGGCCGCAACTCTCGAGGGATGCAATGTCCATTGGGTCGAGCGCGCGGAGGACCTACATCCCTTCGATGGAGTTCATTTTTCCAACGAGCTGTTTGATGCCCTGCCCTTCGACATTCTGGAGGCGCGCGCCGGCGTCTGGCATGAACTGCAAGTGCACGCCGACGGAGCCGCTTTTTCCTTCCAACCAGCCCCACATCCGATCCAGAGCATTGATCTCCCGCCCCGCCCTGACGGCTACCGAACGGAACTCCGCCGCCACCAGCGCGACCTGATCGAAACGCTTTGCTCGCGCCTGCGCCGAGGGTTTCTGCTAGCCATCGACTATGGAATGCCGCGTGCCGAACTCCTCGCCCCCCACCGCTCGGGCGGCACGCTGGCCTGCTATGCACAACACCGACGGGATGAGGCCCCGCTGGAAAGTCCAGGTCAGAAAGACATCACAGCCCATGTCGATTTCACCGCCCTCGCGCAGGATGCCACCGCATGCGGTCTCGCCCTCGAAGGCTACACTGACCAGCACCACTTTCTCGTCGGTGCCTCCACAGGGCTCCTCAAGTCCCTCAACGGTGCCGCACCGACTCCCTCCACACTCAAAATCCTGCGAAGCCTCCGCACCCTGCTCCACCCAGAAACCATGGGAACGCAGTTCAAATCGATTCTGTTTTCAAAAAACACCCCGCCTATGAAGCGTCTCTCAGGCTTCCAACACGCGGGCGATTGCGAGTTTCTCCTCGAAGACCCGTTCTCATTAACCACAAAGCCCGAATCATTGGTCACAACCGCCGAACAGGGCAGAGCGTGGAACAAAGCTCTTGGCGAGTATTGAGGACAACGCAGGCGGGGTTGATATTGGCAAGCCCAAGGATTCGCCAGCATTGATCAAAATCCACTTCAGCGAAGTAAGGCCGATCCGCCGATGCTCAAAAGCTCCGCCTCCTTCTTATTTCGCAGGAGGCTCAGGCAATTCTGCGGTCTTGTGTTCGCCACCCACGAAATATTTTTCCACTAGGAAGAAGCAAGCCGGGATAAGGAAGATCGACAGGAAAGTGGCCGCGAGCATGCCTCCGATGACCGTTGTGCCCAGAACCTGGCGGCTCACGGCGCCTGAACCGCTGGCGAGCGCGAGCGGCACGGTGCCGAGAATAAACGCGAAGGCGGTCATGAGGATCGGACGCAGGCGGAGTTTTGCTCCAGACAGAGTAGCCTCGAAGAGCGGTTTTCCTTTTTCGTATTCATCCTTGGCGAATTCCACGATGAGAATAGCATTCTTCGCAGCGAGGCCGATGAGCATGACAAGGCCGATCTGCGCGTAGAGGTTGTTCTGCATGCCACGCATCGAGAGACCGGCGAAGGCTCCGAAAACGGCGACAGGTGTAGTGAACAGCACACTGAAAGGCAGGCTCCAACTCTCGTATTGCGCGGCGAGGATGAGGAAGACGAAGAGCAGCGAGAGGCCGAAAATTGCGCTTGGCGGCACACCTTGGGCGGCCTGGTTTTCCTGATACGACATGCCGAAGTAGTCGTAGCCCATGCGGGCCGGCATGGTTTCGCGGAACACCTCTTCCATGGCACGCATGGCCTGTGCAGTGGAGTATCCGGGAGCCACAGAGGCATTGATTTGCGAGCAGCGGAACATGTTGTAGCGCATCGTGAATTCGGGACCGAATGACTCCTTGGGCGTAATGAAGGAGTTCACTGGCACGGCTTCCTTTTTGTTGTTGGAAATGTAAAACATCCCTAAGTTGTCGAGGTCGTTTCGATATTCGCCCTCAGCCTGCACATAGACCTGCCACTGGAGGCCAAAGCGGTTGAAATAATTCACAAAGTAACCGCCGAGGAATGTCTGAACGGTCTGGTAGGCATCTGTGAGGTTCACCCCTTGGATCATGGCCTGTGCCTCGTCCACCGAGAGGTGGATCTGCGGCACATCCCAGAGCGATGTGGTGAAGAGGGTGGTCAATTCCGGGCGGCCCTTGAGGGCGGCCATAAATTTCTGGGTATTTGAAGCGATGAACTCGACAGGCCCACCTGTGCGGTCCTCAAGAATGAAGGTGACGCCGCCTGCCGTGCCGATGCCGGGAATCGCGGGCGGAGGGAACGCGAACGCGGCCGTGGGATTTGCGAGTGCAGCGAGTTCCTTGTTGATATTTGCTTGGATGGCATCGACCTGAAGTTCCGGCGTCTTGCGTTTGGACCATTCCTCGAGAGTGATGAAAAAGAAGCCCGTGTAAGTGCTTGTGACGGTGCTCAGGAGGTTGAAGCCGATGATCGAGGTCACATACTGGACGCCCGGAGTTTTCAAAAGAATCTGTTCGATGCGCTCGGAGGCCTCGGTGGTTTGCTGGAGTGACGAGGCGCGCGGAAGCTGCACGACGCCGAAGAGGTAGCCTTGGTCTTCCTCGGGGATGAATGCGGTGGGCATGGTGCTACCAATACCGCCAGCACCGAGCGAGAGTCCGACAAGAAGAATGACAGCAATACCCAGCTTGCGGATCAGGCCCCGGCAAATGGCGACATAGCCGTTTGTCGCGGTGTCGAACATTCTATTGAAGCCACGGAAGAAGGCACCGAGTGGTCCCCTCGCCTCCTTGCGAGGGCGCAGCAGAAGCGCACCGAGTGCGGGACTGAGTGAGAGGGCATTGAAGGCCGAGATGAGCACCGACACAGCCATCGTCACGGCGAACTGTTGATACATCGCGCCAGTGATGCCGGGAATGAATACGGTCGGGATGAAAACAGCCGCCAGGATGAGCGCGATAGCGATAACCGGACCGGACACCTGCGACATGGCCTTGAAAGCGGCATCCTTCGGACTCAACCCCTCCTCGATGTGCGACTCGATGGCCTCAACGACGACGATGGCATCATCCACCACCAAGCCGATGGCCAGCACCATGCCGAAAAGCGACAGAGTATTGATGGAAAATCCCAGCATCGGGAAGAGAGCAAAGGTGCCGATAAGGGAAACGGGAACGGCGATGAGCGGAATGAGGGTCGCGCGCCAACCTTGAAGGAAAATAAAAACCACGATGATGACCAGCACCATGGCCTCGAAGAGGGTCTTGACGATTTCCTGAATGCCGTCGGTGATAGCGAGTGTGGTGTCGAGGGCAACCGTGTATTGGAGTCCTGCGGGAAATTGTTTCGACTGCTGCTCGAAGAATTCCCGCATTTGCTTCACGGTATCCACCGCATTCGAGCCGGGCAGCTGGTAAACGGCGATAATCGCCGCATTCTGGCCCTGGAAACGCCCGCGAATGTTGTAAACTTGGCCCCCCAGTTCAACGCGGGCGACATCCTTGATCCGCACAATCGAGCCGTCTGGATTGGCCCGGACAACGATGTTTTCAAACTCCTCGGCCGTGGTGAGGCGTCCGGTGGTGGTGACCGTAAAGGTGAAAACCTGCCCTTGGGGAACTGGCTCGCCGCCGATCTGTCCAGCGGGGTTCACTTTGTTTTGCGAGTTCACCGCTTGGATCACTTCCGGAACTGTGATGTTCAGCGTAGCAAGGCGGTCGGGCCTCACCCAGATGCGCATCGCGTATTCACCCGCGCCGAAAATACTCACGCTGCCGACACCAGGAATACGGGTAAGCGGATCGTTGATGTTGATGTAGGCGTAGTTCGCCAAAAAGGTGGGATCGAACTCGCCATTGGGAGACGAAAGAACAAAAACAGCGAGCGGCGAGGAGAGGGCCTGCTGGACCGTGACGCCGTAGTTTTTCACCTCTGCGGGAAGCTGCGAAGCAGCCTGCGTCTGCCGCATCTGGGCAAGAATCTGATCCGTCGTCGGCTCGGTATTCGTGCCGAAGATCACATTCAAATTCATGATGCCGGAGTTGGCATTGATCGAATACATGTATTCCATGCCCTCGACGCCGCTCATCTGCTGCTCGATGGGCGTGGCAACGGACTGCTCGACCGTGAGGGCGTCGGCGCCCACATAAGTCGTCGACACCTGAATCTGCGGGGGGACGATATTCGGATACTGCGCGACGGGAAGACCCGCCATGGAAACGAGCCCGACAATGACTATGATGATGGCGATAACCATCGCCACAATCGGCCGGCGGATGAAAAAATTCGACATGGCGTGTTACTTCGTGGACTCGGGAGTCGGTGAGGCGGAGGGCGTGGAATCGCCCGGCAATTGGTAAGGGCTGGCGACAACCTTCATACCGGGGCGGGCTTTTTCGACACCTTCGACAACGACCTTTTCACCCGCCTGAAGAGGCCCGGAAACAACAATAAACTGGCCTTGCGGCGGCCCCAGCTTCACAGGCACAGCCTTGACCGTATCGTCGGGTTGGAGGGCCGAGACAAAGTAGTTCCCCTGCATTTCCACAGTGGATTTCCGGGGAACAAGGAAGGCTCCCTTGAGCTCCTGAACCGGCGCGGTGATCCTGGCAAAGAGCCCCGGGCGGAGGACTCCGTTGGGATTGGGGAAAAGAACCGTGATCTGAATGGCGCCCGTCGAGACATTCACCTGGCGGTTGAAGAAATCAAATTTACCAAGCTCCGGATAGGTCGAACCATCTGCAAGCTGCAGGGAGAAACGGGCCTTTTTTTCTTCCTCCGGCATGTTCTGGATGCGCTGGAGAAGGTCCGCTGCTCCGAGATATTCGGCCTCAGTGATGAAGAAGTTCATTTTCATCGGATCGATCTGCGAGGCTTGGGTGAGCATGCTCACGCGTCCACCTGGGCCGACGAGATCGCCAATTTGAGCTTGAGCCACGCCCGCGACGCCGTCAAACGGAGCACGGATCGTGCAATATTCCAGATTAACCTGCGCGGACTGCACAGCCGCTTGGGAGGCGGCTACACTGGCCAAGGCGGCCTGCGTATTTTGATAGGAAGTCTGGTATTCCTGCTCGCTGATGACCTTGGTTTGGTAGAGCTGGGTCTGGCGCTGGAGAGTGATTTGCTGAAGCTGCGCCTTGGCCACGGAATTCGCGTAGTCAGCCTCCGCCTGTGCCAGAGCGGCTTGAAAAGGCCTCGGGTCGATCGTGAAAAGGATGTCCCCCTTTTTGACTGCGGAGCCCTCCTTGTAGTTTTGCGTGAGGAGATATCCGGTGACTTGAGCTTGGATGTTGGAGTTCTGGAAACCATCAAGCAGACCAACCCACTGATTGGTCGCCATGACGTCCTTCTGAACAACCGGAGTCACGGTGACTTTCACCGGAGCGGCTTCGACAGGGGCGGGCTTTTTACACGAGACGGCGGAAAATGCAGCCGCAACCAATAAAACGGCATGAATTTGAAGCTTCATGCCACATTGCGTAACGGGAACCTTGAGGAAGGGCGAGGTTTTTTCGGCTACTGGTCGTCTTTTGGTCCGATCGTGCGCTCTCCAACCAGAAATTCCTGAACCGTGCCGACCGTGCGCAGCGTGGTATCACCCACCTTGCGGGCGGTGGACTCCGTAAAGTCACCGATTCTTCCAAACAAGCCGCCGACTTTTTTCCCCTGCGATTTTTTCGCAGGCGAGCCATCCGGCATTTGAATCGCCTGCACGATGGCCCCACCTTGGGCAGCAATACCCATGGTGCCAACAACCGTCCCCATTTCGTCATAGAGCCGGATAGTCCAGACTGGTTCATGCGTAGCGGTATCGATGCGCAGCGTGTAAGCAAGCCAGTGGAAGGCCACCCGCTCGTCATTGGCGTTCTGCTGCACCGATTGGAAAAGGCTGCTGGAATCCACCGAAACCTCGGATGTCTGGATCGGTGACATCTCGGAGACATTCTCAAATCCCTTCAACGGCGTCCGCTCGGAGATGATGGCTCCATTGGCGACACTCACCTCGCGCACCCCACCTCGCGCGGAGGGGTCGGCCAGCAGAATCTGCCACTCAGCTGGCATGGGATCAGCCCTCTCGCCCTTGAGTTCAACGATCGTCGCATTGGCGGCATAGGGTTGATCCGCCACAGCGCGAAGAGCAAGAATCGCTGAGCCGGCGTTCCCCGCCAAGGCGGAAGAGGTGCAAACAAGAAGTATCAAAAGGATGCCACGGATCATGCCGGAAAATTACCTGCGCAAATGAGAGATTCCAGAGCTTTTTTAGGCTATGGCACCTTTGGTCTTCGGAAAAAAGAGGCAAAGGGCAACCGTCGCTACAAACCAGCCTGCGAGAGATACCAAAGCACATATACTATACCACCAAGGTTGGCGGAATTCGAAGACGACCCCAGATTGACCTGTGGTTTGAACGCCCGAAAAAGCCAGCATGGCACGGTGGAGCTCACGCCGTTCGCTGCCTTCAAAAGCGGTCCAATCCGGATGCCACGCTTCGTTGAAAATCATCCACCCGCTTTCGCCTGTCGGCTCAAACTCGACCCTCTGATAGGTGTCGCCCTCACGCCGCGACACGCGTGAGAATGCCTTGCCCTCTTCGAGCACCTTGCCCTCGGAGGCTGCGATGCTGCCACCGATGACTTTTCCACGCAAGCCCGGCTCATTAACAGCGATGCCACTGCTTTGAATCATGGCTAGATTGTGCTCCGCTCCCCCAATTGCCGCGATGGCCGTCTCGGGCGAATCGGTGCCGGTTTGCAGAAAATCCCTCGCCAAAAATCCAAATCCGAGCGGATTCCTTACTCCTAGCAGCGCTATGTTTTCATTTTCAAAAACCACAGGGAAAATTCCGCGCAGTTTCGCCTGCATCTCGGGCCTGGTGTCAGGGTCGGTTTTATCGACCAGGAGATAAGCCACACCCGCTACACGGAAGTAAGACTCCATTCGTTCATCGTTCAAAAACGCGGACCCCTGCAATATCGCCGCGCCGCGCTGCTGCAGGTAACTATTAAACGCCTCCGCCACAAGCGGGCGTCCCGACAACCACGGCGTCATGAGGTAAAAATAGCGACCCGAAAATGCATACACTCGCCCGGACTCTGGAGCGGTCTTGAGAAATTCCTGCACCTCTAAAAAGTCCCTCCACACGCCACTCCCGACACGCTCTTGAAAAAATGGTCGCGCATACGGTGCGACATCCACCGCCACAAGCAAAAGAAAAGCACCCACGAGCACTAGTCGCAGAAATCCCCATCTCACTTTTTCGAGCAATACCCCCGCAGTAAGAGCCACCGCGCCGATCAGACAGATGGAGCCAGTGACCTGATAAAAATCAAATGGCGCGCGGATGTTTCGATAGATGGGCAGGAATTCCAGCAAACGAAAGCCGGGCACGAGCAGATAGACGAGTGAGAAACCGACCGCCGCCCAGCGCCAGGCGACAGACTCCCGAGGCACCAACTGGAAAATCACCCATACCTGCGCCCCTAATAAAAACCACGCCACCGCCGGAGTGAAGTCCGCCGCACCCATCGACATTTTCAGATACTCGAAATGCGCGCCCACAACGCTGCGGGGACCGAAAGAGAGCCAGAACGCTACCATCGCCAGGGCCACCATCAACCTCGCCCGACATCCCGCCTCCCCGCCATGCAAGACATGCCTCCACAAGGCCACTGCGAGCACGGCACCGCATACCCAGCCGAGGTAAGTCCCGCCATTCAAAGTAGTGGGCGCAAAACCAGGATCCATCCCCTCGCCCAGCATCCCACCCCGATCAAACCAACTCAGCGCGCTCTTCGTGCTGAACGCGCGCTGCCAACCCTCAAAGGGTCCGAATTCAAACATGGCGACGAAGCCTGCCTCGCGCAGCGCAGGAAGATTTGGCAAGACGGCGAGCACGCAGACGACGCCTGCCGCCAAAGCCCAGATTTTCCATCCGGGCCGCTCCGCCCGTGCACGGGGAAAATACTCCACCGCAGCAAACACCACGAGCACAGGTAATGCCATGAGACCGGTTTTCCCATACGCCAGCGCCAGCAGGGAAAAACAAACGCCAAAAACCAAGGCCGAACGCGCCGTTCCCTCACGCACCAACCTCAAAATCGCCCAGAAAACCCAAGGCAAAACCGCCAACGAGACAACCACGACAAAATGCTCAAAACCAACCGCCCGCGTCAGCACCGAGGGATTCAACAAAAAAAGCAACGCACCGAGCCAGGCAGAGGTTCCTCCCGCATTCCAGCGCCGCAAGAAAGAATACATCCCTGCCGCTCCAGCCAACAGGCTGCAACCCACCGCCACTTTTGAACCCACCAGAAAGCCAAATGGCAACGCACCCGCCAGCATGACTGCGTTCGAAAACATATACCCCCAAGCCATCGCCAGACTCGTTCCTTGGAGAAAATTCGGCGACCACCACGGCAGACCGCACACACTTTGAATGCCTCGAAAAAAATCCCCCGCTTTCGCGAAGTTTGCCAACAACTCCTGATCCGACACGGCCACCCGCGTCCAGAAGGCAACGGCAGCGGCAACAAGACAGAACAATGCGCCTGCCACACAAAAGCTTTTCCATTTTCCCATCACGATTCCTTGCTTTTACAGCCCGCCCCCACATCCGCCAAGCGCGGCGAAACACTCAGACCCAAAGCCTGCGGTCGAGGGTGCGGTATTGGATGGCTTCGCCGATGTGATCCGGCGTGATGCGGTCGCTGGATGCCAGATCGGCAATGGTGCGGGAGACTTTGAGAATGCGGTCGTAGGCACGGGCGCTGAGGTGGAGATCCTCCATGGCATGGCGGAGCATTTCGAGCGAAGTATCGTCGAGGGGGCAGAATGTTTTGATCTGGCTGTGCGACATCCGGGCATTCGAAGCGGTTTTTTTCTCACCGGTGAAACGGTTTTTTTGGACAGCACGAGCTTGGAGCACGCGGTCGAGGATAGCCGAGGAGGGTTCAGCCGAGCCACCGCTGGAGAGCTCTTTGAAGGCCACGGCGGGCGCTTCGACATGAATGTCGATGCGGTCGAGGAGCGGGCCGGAGATGCGGTTGCGGTAGCGCTCGATCTGGACGCTCGAGCAGCGGCACTCACGCTGCGGATCGCCATGAAATCCGCACGGACAGGGATTCATTGCAGCGATGAGAATGAATTCGGCGGGAAATGTCATGGTTCCGGCGGCACGGGAAATGGTCACCTTGCCGTCCTCGATCGGTTGGCGCATGACCTCGAGCGTGGAGCGTTTGAATTCCGGTAATTCATCGAGGAAGAGGACGCCGTTGTGGGCGATGCTGACCTCGCCCGGCGTGGGGTTGGCCGATCCACCGAGGAGTCCGATATCGCTAATGGTATGATGCGGCGAGCGGAAGGGGCGTTTCGAAACGAAGGCATTCGACTCATCGAGAAGACCACAAATGCTGTGAATCTTGGTGGTTTCAATCGCCTCATCGAGAGTCATGGGTGGAATGATCGTCGGAATGCGCTTCGCCAGCATGCTCTTGCCCGAACCGGGAGGACCGATGAGCAGGAGATTGTGTCCACCGGCCATGGCGACCTCGATGGCGCGCTTGACCTGATGCTGGCCCTTCACCTCGGAAAAATCGACATCATCTGAGGAACCCGCCGTGAGCCGCTCCGTGGCACTTCCACGCACCGGAGTAAGTTCCTTTTTTCGGGAAAGAAATTCGTAGGCTTCGCGGAGGTTTTTGACGCCATAGACCTCGATGCCCTCGACGATGGCAGCCTCAGCGGCATTCGCTGCGGGGAGAATCACGGCTTTCATTCCCTGATCGCGGGCGGCCACGGCAATCGGCAGGGCGCCTTTGATCGGACGGATCTCGCCGGTGAGGGCGAGTTCGCCAATGACGAAGCAGCGCTCGAGCCTGGGCAGTTCAGCGCGTTCGGCGGCGGCGACCATGCCGACGGCGATGGGCAGATCAAAACTCGGACCTTCTTTTTTGATGTCAGCCGGAGCGAGGTTGATGGTCGTCCGCTCGCGAGGCCAGCGGAAGCCGCTGTTTGAAATGGCGGTGGTGACGCGGTCCTTGCTCTCGCGCACGGCGGCATCGGGAAGGCCAACGACGATCACCACCGGGTTGCCCGAACCGGTATTGACCTCCACCTCCACCTGGATGGCTTCGACTCCCTGCAACGCGGCTGAGAACACGCGAGTAAGCATGCGGGCGGGTGTATCAGAGTGCGGGGTGGTTTGTCCAAGCCGGGATTGCTATTTCCGAAGTATGGCGAGGAATGCTACGATGAGGAGATGTCAAATCCCTACGAATCCCGGCGATTGGTCGATGAGTATCTCTTTTTCCACTACGCCACATTTGCTGAGGCGGCGGGAACTCTTCCTGTTCCCAGCGAGGCATGGAACTTCCCCCGGCGCGTGGTCGCGGAGTTGCTCGATGCCTCCATGCCGATTGGCAACGCACTCGATGTGGGCTGCGCAGTGGGAGCGTCGTCCTTCGAACTGGCCCGATCGATCCCCAAGGTTACGGGCATTGATTTTTCCGGAGCCTTCATCAGCGCGGCGGAACAATTGAAAAACCAAGGTGCCATTGAGGCCACTGTCGCCTTCGAAGGCAAGCGGGTGCAGAAATTCACCGCACAAGTGCCAGAGGAGATCGATTGCACACGGGTAAATTTTGAAACGGGGGATGCAATGAACCTACGAAGCGATCTGGGTGTTTTTGATGTCGTCTTTGCTGCGAACCTGATCTGCCGCCTGCCTGAGCCGCTGCGCTTCATTGAGCGCTTGGCAGATCTTGTGAAGCCGGGCGGCCAACTACTGCTCGCGACCCCGTTTTCCTGGCTGCCGGAGTTCACTCCGGAAAAAAACTGGCTCGGCGGCACCGAAGACGCGGCACCATCCTACGAAGTCCTCGCCGATCTCCTGCGCCCGGCTTTCTCGCTGGAGTTCACTAAAGACCTGGCTTTTCTGATCCGTGAACACTCCAGAAAATTCCAATATGGCATCTCACTCGGCACACGCTGGCGTCGGCATTGACTGGGACGCCCGCTATGTCACGGGAGACACTCCTTGGGACAAGGGCGGCGCACACCCTGCCCTACTGGCCCGGCTGAAAAAACTGCCCATCACCGGCCGAGTGCTCGTTCCCGGTTGTGGAGCCGGACATGACGTTCGGGCCATCGCCGCTCAGGGTGCAGCGTTTGTTTTAGGCCTGGATGTAGCCCCCTCCGCCCTGAACGTAGCCCAAGGTTTCCCAAAAGCAGGAAACGAATGCTATCAGGAGGGAGATTTTTTGACGGGGAATGCTGTGCCGCCGGGCTCATTTGATGTCCTTTTCGAGCACACATGCCTTTGCGCCATCCCGCCGGAGTGCCGCGCTGATTATGTGCGAGCGGCTTCCACAGCGCTTCGCGACGGGGGATTCCTGCTGGCAGTGTTTTTCACAAATCCCGAAAACCCCAATCCCCACTCGCCGCCATTCCGATGCGACCTGGCTGAAATGGGCCTACTTTTCAGCGATGACTTTGAAATGCTGGAGACAAGCACTGCGATTCCAACTTACAGCGAACGAGAGGGTCGCGAGACCCTCTGCTTGCTGCGCAAAAAACAAAACCCGCAATGCCCCCGAGATGCCATGCAGCCGGAATAGCACTTTGATTTTTCCAGGGGAGAGGGTATTTGCTTTGTGATTCCGTCATGAGCCAGTCACCCACCCCATCACCCATTCCCCGCGTGCCCGCCGGACCGACTTTTCGCGTTGCCGCAGGCTTTCTATGCCTCTTTCTGGTGGCTCAGATCGGCCTCGTCGCATTGCACTACGCCCCGCTTCTTCAGAGGAACATCGTGAAAAAAATCACGGTAGCGCCCACACCCCAAGTGGTGGCAAACACCTTGCCCACACCCCAGCCAGTGGCCCAGAGCACACCACCCCCGACCACGGCGGCCGAACAGCTTGATGAAGCCCTCATGGAAAAAATCCGCAGACTCGTGGAGGATTCCGACAAGGCGTTCCGCGTCGGCGACTACGATGCAGGCATGGCAAAAATCCAGGAGGCAGACAAACTGCTACCCGGAGACCCTGGAGTGATGCTTCGCATCGGGAGACTTCATGAGAAACAAGGCGATATGCCCGCAGCGTCGAAATCCTACAAAAAAGTCCTCGAACTTCCAGGGCTTTCCACCGACCTCCGTGCCCAGACACAACGCAAAATCGGCATGCTCAGCCTACCCGAAAGCACGCCAATTCCCACGGTGGTCGCCAGCGAAGCAGGAGCCGATGTGCGCGATGAGTTCGGACTCCAGCCCGGCGCGAGCCTGGGAATTATCGAAACCCGCTTGAGCGACGCTCCCAAAGGGGCAAAAAACCTGCGCATTTCGATCAAAGCCAGGCCGAATCAATCCATTGACCCGCACCAAATGGCGGTCCATGTTTTCTTTTATGAACGCGATCAAACCGGTCAAATCCAACTCACAAACTCGCAGGTTCTCACCGAGTGGATCAGCCCACCGGTGGATTGGAGCAACAACGAACCTGAACTCCTGAACGCCGTCTACACACAGCCAGCCAAATCCGACTTCGCCTATGCCGGTTATGTTGTAGGGATTTACTACAAAAACGACCTGCAAGACACGCGGGCAGACCCAGGCTCGCTCGCTGTCGATCACCCACTTCCACTCTACCTCTCCAGCCAGCCATAATGAAAACCCTCATAGCCCTCAGCGATTCTGAAACCGCCTCCATACTCTCTCAGGCACTCGTTACCCTCGGCAAACCCGCTCCAGGCCTAGTAGCCGATTCCGATGCCGTCATCGAGTGGATCAATACAAACGGCGGCTGCGACCTCCTGATCTCCGAGGTCTATTTCGCGCCGCTGGATGGATTCTCCCTTCGTGATGCTTTGACCCCCTATCTGCCTGACCTCAAAACCATCTTCACCTCCCAGCATGACATCTCGCCCTATGTGGAACGCCTGGGAGGATCACCTTTCCTGCCGCAACCGATAACTCCCGAGACACTGAAACAAGCCCTCGCAGAATTGGGAATCGCTGAGGAATCTCCGGCAGCAGTCGAGCCTCCAGCTCCAGCTCCAGCTCCAGCTCCAGCTCCAGCTCCAGCTCCAGCTGCCCAGCCCAAGCCTGCTGCAGCGGCAGCTCCGAAACCGGTAGCGGCTGGCGCACCCAAGCCTGCTGCGGCTGCCGCCAAGCCTCAGGCCGCAGGCGCCCCGAAACCAGCAGCCGTTGGCGCCAAGCCGAAAGCCGGCGTTGTGGCCGCTGCCGCAAAGCCCGCCGCTAAACCCACGGCAAAAGGCGCTGCAAAACCAACTGCAAAGCCCGCAGCAGCGGCAAAAGCTCCTGCGCTGCCGCCCAAGCCAGACCTTCCGCCGGATGAAATGGTTGGAAAAACGATTAGCCACTTCGCGATAGAGGCCCGCATCCGCGACTTGGAGAATGAGACTTTTTACAGAGCCACGCAGACAAACATCGGCCGCCCTGTGATCCTCCGCGTCCTAAAGCCAGAGGCAGCAGCTGATCCGGCCATGGTCTCGAAGTTCATGGACGACGCCCGCGCCAAGGCAAGCGTCACGCACACACTCGTAACAACGGTTTACGAAAGCGGCGAGCAAGAAGGCATTGTCTTCTACTCAAACGAGGCTGTGGAGGCTCCAACTCTTGAGGACATGATCGACAACGGCCGCAAAATCGACACTCCCACGGCCCTGCAAATCATCAAGTCCGTGGGCGAGGCTTTCGACTTCTTCGACAAGGAAGGCATCGCCCGCGCAAGGCTTCTCCCCCGCCATATCATCCTCAAGCCAGGCAGCGCGCCGCGTTTATCGAATCTGGCTTGCAAGGAACCTCCAGCCCCAATCGACCATCAGCAGGAAATTCAAAACCTCGTGAACTTTTTGCTTCCTCTTCTGGCAGCGGACAAATCCCTCGCCATCGCTCAATCGACGCTGACCGAAATTCAAAATTCGGATCCGGCGACAACCACATGGGCCTCCATCGCCCAGCTTGCCGCAAGCCGCATGCCCAAGGCCGCTCCGGCCGATGCGGATAAAATCCAGTCGCAGACCATCACTCGCTCGCGGGCGCTTGCGGAGTCGAAGAAAATGAGCCGCAAGAATGTGATCATCTACAGCGCCGTTTCCCTCACGCTCACGCTGGCGGCCTGTTTTTTCGTCATCAGGGCATTCACCAAAAACGATATCCATGTCAAAGACCTCGGAAAAATGATCGAAATCCCTGCTGGCGACATCACCATTCAAGGTCAAAGCGTGAAAGTGCCGGCCTTCAAGATCTCCAAATACGAGGTCACCATCTCCGAATACGCCGCGTTTTTGAAAGATCTCAAAGACAATCCCGACAAAGAAGCCAAGGTTGCTCATCCCAATCAACCCCCCGGCAAGTCCCACATACCCACTGGCTGGGCAGACATGACAGAGATCAACCCGCCGAACCCCGGATACTACAGCAGAGCCAAAAGATGGGGCCGCTACCAAGAGGTTCCGCTTTCCATCGACTCGCCGGTTTTTGGAGTGGATTGGTATGACGCCTATGCCTATGCCAAGTGGAAAGGCCAGCGCCTGCCCACCGAGCAGGAATGGGAACGCGCCGCCCGTGGCGACAAAGGCCTCAACCATCCGTGGGGCGATGATTTCAACAACAAACTCGCCAACACCGGCAGCGACTTCAGCAACAATCCGGATCCCAAAGTCGGAGCTCAGAATGATGGCTTCAAGCGTTGGAGTCCGGTGGACAAGCCTGAGACGGACATCAGCAGTTTCGGAATCAGCGGCATGGCTGGCAATGTTTCCGAATGGACAGACACCTGGGCGGAAGATGCGGAGCGCACAGGCGACAAGGTTCCAGTTTACCGGGGCCTCAACTGGAAGACATTCGAAGATAAAACCATCCTTCGCCGAGGAACAAAGCTCACGGAATTTCAAAGCGATGATGCCTTGGGCTTCCGAACCGCTGAGGATGCCAAGTAAGAGATGATTGATCGCAGAGGACAACGAGAATGATCGGCTCACAACGAAAAGCCCGTTTCTCTTTAGGGCGGCCTTTCCTTGTTGCGCTGGCTCTCGTCAGCTTCATACAGGTCGGCTCTGCGCAACTGCAGGTGGACATCAAGCTCAAGCGCACGCTCTACATCAGCTACGAGCCGATTTTAATCAATGTAAGCCTCACCAACCTCAGCGGAAACCCGCTGCCACTCAGTGATGCCGACGGCAACCACTGGTTTGGATTCCAGATCGAGACGCTGGACGGACGTCCAATCGCTCCTCGGAGTTTGGGCTACACAAACGAGCCGCTCGTGTTGGAATCAGGTCAAAAGTTAAGTCGCACCGTGAACCTCACTCCGCTCTTCCCGATTGGAGAATTTGGCGGCTATCGCATTCGGGCCGCCATCTACGCTGCAACGCTCAAGCGCTATTTCAACTCCCCCCCCCTGAATATCGAGATTACGGATGGGCGTCCCATTTTCCAGAAAACCGTCGGAGTGCCCGAGGGAATGCCAGGAGCCGGAGAGACAAGGAATATCACGGTCCTCACACACCGGCTCCCAAACAGCACGCAACTCTATGTCCGCATCGAAAATGCCAAGAGTGGCACGGTTTTCTGCACCCACCGCCTCGGAAGGCTTGTCTCTTATGGCACGCCAGAGATTCTCCTCGATAAGAAAAACCAGATTCATGTCCTGCAGAATGTGGCTCCCAAGGCATTCCTTTACTCTCACATAGGACTCAACGGCGAGGTTCTGGGACGCAAAACCTACAGCCAAATCGTGAAGCGCCCGATCCTCCGCGAAAGCCCAGATGGAAAAATTCAAGTCATCGGGGCCCAAGAAATCGATCCGACAGCAGAGGCAGCCAAACCGCCTGTGCCCTCGCTCTCCGACCGTCCCGTGCCGTTACCTGATTCCGCTACAGACACACAGGCTGATGAGAAACGGCCAAAACATATCCTCTCCGAGTGATAAGCCCCCGCCTCACACGCCCCATGCCTTCAGCTGCAATCCATTCTCTAAAAACCCGCACGCGAAAGCGCGCCTGGTCCCAATGGGAGGGTCATCGTCTCGCATGACCCATTTTTGAGCCGCGCAGCGGCGTCCAAGGGTGGCGTGGTCGTCACGACAGCGCGAGCGCATGGCGAGGTGGCGCCTGAAATCGGTTTTGCGTCTTCCGTGAGGAAACTTGGGCCATGCCGGAGGATGGCCCTCCAAGCTGCGATTTTTTAGGCCGCGCTTTGAAGGATGGTGCGCAGGTCGCCTGTGATGCGGCCGTCGTAGAGGGCTTTGCCGATAATGGCTCCGTAGAGGCCGGGCATGGTGTTCAAGCAGCGCAGGTCGTCGGCGCAGGAGACTCCGCCGCTGGCGACGAGGTTGCAAGTCAGGATGGAAAGCATTTTTTCTAACTCCACAAAATTCGGCCCCTCGAGCATACCGTCGGTGGCTATATCGGTGTAAATGATCGTTCCAGCTCCCGCCTCCTGCGCGGCGAGGGCGAGGTCAACAGCGAAAGTGGCGGTGGTTTCCGTCCATCCTTTTACGGCGACCTTGCCGCCATGGGCGTCAATGCCGACAGCGATGCGCTCGCCGCCGAATCGGGAACACATTTCCGCTATGGTTTCGGGTGACTGACAGGCCTTGGTGCCGAGGATGACACGGCTCACGCCAGCATCGAAGGCAGCTTGGATTTTTTCTACACTACGCATCCCTCCGCCGAGTTCACAGGGCACTTTCACAGCAGCGCAGATCTTCGCGACGGCATCGAGGTTCTGCGGCTCGCCGGTGAAGGCGGCGTCGAGATCGACGATGTGGAGCCAATCAGCGCCGGAGTCCTCCCACTTTTTGGCGAACGCCACAGGGTCGGAGGAATAAACGGTTTTCTCGGTGGCGAGTCCGCGCTTGAGGCGCACGACTTCGCCGCCCATGAGGTCGATGGCTGGCAAAAGAATCATAGTGTCGAAAGAAAATTGCGAAGAAGGGCGAGTCCGGCGGACTGGCTTTTCTCAGGATGGAATTGGACAGCGTGCAGGGCGCCCGAGGAGACACCGGCAGCGAAGGAAAGGCCGTAGTCGCTCCACGAGCTCACCAGCGAGGAGTCGGCAGGCACGGGATAATACGAATGCACGAAATACATCGAGACATCGTCGGAGAGGCCGTTGTAGAGGGGACCGGAAGTTTTCGAGAGCGTGTTCCAGCCCATGTGCGGAACCTTGAGTCCGGCATCGGGAAAGCGCACGACGCGGCCTTTCAACACACCAAGCCCCTCCACACCGGGAGATTCTTCGCAGGACTCAAAGAGAAGCTGGTAGCCGAGGCAGATACCGAAGTAGGGACGGCCAGAGAGCGCCCATTCGCGAACCGGATTCCACAGCCCGGTGGAGTGGAGATTCGCCGCACAATGAGCAAAGGCTCCCACGCCGGGGACAACTATGGCATCCAAACCGACAAGGCCGGAAGGCCCAGTCACAAGAGTGGGAGACGATCCTGCGGCTTCGAGAGCCTTGCAAACGCTACGAAGGTTGCCGCTGCCATAATCAATGACGCCGAGTTTTTTTCCGCTCACAAAACACCCTTCGTGCTCGGAATACCTTGAACGCGAGAATCCACCGCTGTCGCTTGGTCAAGCGCACGGGCGAGGGATTTAAAAACCCCCTCAGCCATGTGGTGGGCATCGCGACCGGCTAGAATGTCCACATGCAGGTTCATGCCAGCATGCACCGAGAGAGCGCGCAGAAATTCTTCGACCAACTGAAACTCAAAATTGCCGCCAATCGGCGAGACACGCTCGGGCGCATTATAGGCCAGGAATGGCCTGCCGCTGAGATCCACCACTGTGCGGACGAGAGCTTCATCCATCGGAACATAAAAAAAACCATATCGGCGTATGCCCGCCTTGTCGCCCAGCGCCTGCGTGATCGCCTGCCCAAGCGCGATGCCGGTGTCCTCCACCGTGTGATGAAAATCCACTTCGATATCGCCTTTCGCAGTGACATCCAAATCCATGAGACCGTGTTTTGAAAACAGGGTGAGCATGTGGTCGAAAAAAGCGATCCCGGTGGAAATGCGGGACGCTCCCGAGCCATCGAGCTTGATGGCGAGCTGAATCGAGGTTTCCGAAGTCGTGCGGTGGATGGTTGCTTCGCGTGGCATAGGTGCAGTCAAACAGATGACCTCGCCTTTGTGAAGACCGCTGAGTGGGGCCTTGTGATGGCACGGGCGAGGCTGCTTGGCGTCTATGCGCTGGCCCGGCGATAGTAGACGGCGGTGTGGCCGACCTGCTGAACGAGGAGGGAATTTGTTTTGGCAGCGAGTTCTTTGGAGAGGGTTTTGCGTTCCTCTTTGAAGCCTTCGAAGCGGATTTTCAGAATTTGGTGCAGGTTGAGCAGCTCTTCGAGGGCGGCGAGAAACTCGGGGGTTGCTCCGGCTTTGCCGAGTTTGAGGACAGGTTTAAGAAGTTGGGCGCGGCTTTTGAGTTCGCTGAGGCGGGGTTCGGACGACATGAATGGTTGAGTGCTCAAGCGGACTCCTCGGAGCGTCGGACAGGGCGTTTTCGGATGGTGACGCGTTTCACTCGGGCGTCATCGGGCGGGCTCCATGTGACGAGTTCAGGATCGTCTTTGAAGGCATTGTGCACAATACGGCGGTCGTAGGAATTGAGCGGCGCGGTCTGCATCGGGCGTCCGCTAGCGCGAACGGCGCTGGCAAGTTGGCGCACATTGGCAACGAGGGCGTCATCGCGCATGCTACGGTAGTGTTGGACATCGACAATGATCCTGGCGCCAGGGGGATTTTGCGAGGCGAGGACGCGATTGACGAGATACTGGAGGTCATCCATCACCTCTTCGTGGCGGCCTATGAGCCGGTCGGTTTCGTTGGTGAGGATCTGAAGCGTGGTGTTGCCGTCGTTCTGCTCTTCTGTGACCTCGGCGACAAAGCCGAGGTAGCCAAGGAGGGTATCAAGAATCTCAACGGGTGTCGCATTCATGGGCTGTGGCGGTTTTTACTTTTTTTCTTGGCCTCGGCTGCGGTCCGCTTGGCGACCACGCTTTTTTTCTCAAGCGTGGGCAGTGGTTTGTTCCGCGTGAGGTAGAGCTGAGTGATAGAGAAAAGATTCTGGGTTGTCCAATACAGTGCAAGCCCACTGGCATAGTTGTAAGAAAAGACCAGAAAGATCACCGGCATGAAGTAAAACATGCGCTGCTGCATGGCATCGCCGGTTTTTGGCGTGATGATCATCTGCCAAACCATGGTGCCTGCCATCACGATGGGAAGGAGATTGATCGGGAACCCCAGTATGTGGGCAATGGTGTCAGGCTGTGAAAGGTCAGTAACCCATAAGAACGAACTATTACGAAGCTCAATGGCAGTCCCCAGCATGGCGTAGAAGCCGAAGAAAATTGGGATCTGAACGAACATAGGCAGACAACCGCTGAAGGGATTCACGCCATACTCCTTGTAGAGCTTCATGGTTTCCTCGTTGAGCTTCTGCGGGTCGTCTTTGAATTTGTCCCGCATCTCGGTCATCTTTGGCGAGAGGAGGGACATCTTGCGCATCTCGTTCGTCGCCTTGTTTTGAACGGGCCAGAGGATACTTTTGATCAGCAGGGTGAGGACAATGATGGCTGCCGCGTAGTTGCCGAGTAGAGCGTAGAGGTGATTCATCGCCCACAGGAGGAATTCGCTCACGAAGCCGAACATGCCAAAGCTCATGACCTGATCCTGTGTGGGGCCAAGCTCGCGCAGACGGGGAATTTCCTTAGGGCCGGAGTAAATCTGGAAGGTGCGTGTCTCGCGTGCGCCGGGAGCGAGCGAAAGACCATCTTGAATGAGTCCGCCTTGAATACCGAAAACCGGCGCAGCATTGAGGTTCGCAATGGCGAAGCGCTTCGCCCAAACCGATTTCGTAAGCGGGCCATTTTGCGGAGTCACGATGGTGCAAAAATACTGGCTGGCGACTGCCGCCCAGCGAATGTCGGCCTTGCTCTCGAGGTAAAGCGGGCGCTCGCCGTGGATAGGAATTCCAATCAAGGGAACCGAACTGGCGGAAAACCAATTCACATCGATGTTGGACATTTTTGTCTCATGTCCCCAATCGAAGCGAGTATACATGGGGAGATCGCGAATGTGGATGGGAGAAGCTCCGCCGGCGGAGATGAAAAAGTCAGGAATCTGAATGGCAGCAGCGCCGGGGTTGGTGAAGGTGACCTCGAGATTCACCGAATAGAGGGATTTTGTGCCATCACTCGGCGGAAGCGAGAAGCGCTTGCTGATCTCAAGTCCATCCGGCTGCGTGCGTTTAAAAAAGACCTCGCCCTTCGCTCGGTCGGCGGTCATTTCAAACCCGCCAAGCACCTCGCCAGGGTTGAACCCGAAAGCTCCGATAGGCATCGTGCGACTGCGGTTCAAGGCGACGTTTTCATGATTCTCTCCGAGGTGCATGCGCAGGATGACTTGATCGATGCCACCGGCGTCATTATTGAAAACAAATTCTGTGCTGTTCGTGGAGAGGCTCTCGGTCCGGGCGGTCATGACCGGCGTCCGAGGGCCAGATGGACCAGCTGTGGGATCAAGTGCCAATCCGGTAGGTGGAGGCGTAGGCGTCGGAGTGGATGCGGCGGACGCCGCCGGCATCTGCGGCTTGTAATATTTGCTGACATACCACTGCCAAACAAAGAGGCCGGTGACGGAGAGAATGATGGCGATCCAGGATTTACGGTCCATTAATTTATATGTGAGAGAGGTTTGAATGCTGGCGGCACGGGGTCATAACCGCAACCGCCCCAAGGGTGGCAACGCCCAATCCGGAGAAGGCCGAGAAGCGTGCCACGAAGGGTTCCGTGATTCTGGAGGGCTGAAATAAAATACCGCGAACAGGACGGCTCGAAACGGCAACCGCAGCCCGGTCCGCAGATCACACCTAAGAAGGGCGATACCAAAAGCTGGTAGCAGCGGATCAGAGCTATGAGCAGGTGTTTCATTCGAGAGGCGGCAAAATAGAAAGTCGGCGGGCAAGAAGCAACCATTCCGCTTTTAATTGTTCGAAGGACGCCTCGGCAGCGGCGGATTTGGCAACGATCACCACAAGAAATCCAGCTGGGATTTGAGTGATGCAGGACTTGAGGATTTCCCGAAGGCGGCGGCGCACTTTGTTTCGAACAACAGCACCGCCAACGCGTCGTGAGGTGATGATGCCAACCTTGGCAGGGGAGTCTCCTCCGGTGCGGAGGAGACCGATGCGAAATAGGCGGCATTGGGAGGATTTCCCATGCTCGCGAACCCTTGTAAAATCCCTAGTCTGACGGAGGCGGGCGGTTTTAGGAAAACGCTGGCCGACCGTATCAGGCTTCGGTGTGTCTTGCGAAGTGGACCTCGACACCTTTTGGAAGCAGGCGTTTGCGGCCATGGCGACGGCGGCGATTCAGGATGGCCCGACCGGATTTGGTCTTCATACGGGCGCGAAAACCGAACTGCTGCTTGCGCGTGCGTTTGGAAGGCTGATAAGTGCGTTTCATAATCTCGAAATTGGAGGCGAGATGCTACGGGCGAAAATCAAAGCGTCAACCCAAAAGATTTGCCACACACTCGATCTCCACATCGAAGTCTCCCGGAAGTTGTGCCCCGATCGTGGCGCGGGCCGGCGCAGACTCGCCGAAGTAGCGGGCATAGACCGCATTCATCTCTTGGAAATTTTCCTTCGAGAGGTTGGAGAGATAGATCCGTGTGCTAACCACATTTTCAAATCCCGCCCCAGCGGCGGAGAGGACTTTTTTGATGTTCTCAAGGACGAGTTCGGTCTGGCGGGCAATCGATCCGCGCTCGATTTTTCCAGTCGAGGAATCCCATGGAGTCATGCCCGAGACGAAGACGAATTTCCCCTCGGCCACCACGCCAAGCGAGTAGGGACCAAGGGCAGGCGGACCACCGGGGACATCGCGGAGTTGTTTTTTCATGGCGGGCATCTGAACGCATCGCCTGCGCCGAGACAAGTCTTACATCGGAAAATCCGTCGTCAGAGTGGCTCAAAGCGGATAGCCTGGCGCGATGGATTTTATAGAAACCCACGGCGCGGAACTGCTGCGCACCTATCATCAGCAGACCGGAGGTCACCTGATCGAATCCTGCGGAGATGCACAGCGTGACGCGCGGATGCTTTTCGAAGCGCCTTTCGCAGTGGTCTCGGGCGGTGCGGAGGGCGATCAGATTTTGAACTACGGCAACAAGACGGCGATGGATCTCTGGGAAATGGATTGGGACACACTCACACGCACGCCATCGCGACTCACGGCTGAACCAATGCACCGCGACGAGCGCGCGGAATTCCTGCGGCGCGTCAGGGAGCGGGGATTTATCGACGACTACTCAGGCATTCGAATCTCGATTAAAGGCCGCCGGTTTCGAATCGGCCAAGCCACGGTATGGAATGTCACAGACGCCCATGGCAACTATGCCGGACAGGCGGCGACCTTTTCGAAGTGGGAATTTTTAAGTAAAGAGGAGGCCAACTCATGAGCGGAGTGATTGTTCGTCCGCGCTCGCGGATTTTGCATGGGCATGACTGGGTCTATGCCAGTGAGATTCAAAAATCCTTCGGCGCCCCGGCAGACGGGGATGTCGTTTCCATCAAGGATGGTCGCGACCACCTACTTGGCGTTGGCATCTACAATTCGCGTTCGCAAATCGTCGTGAGACGCTTTTCCAGGCGGAGGCAGGATTTGGATGCGGATTTTTTTCGCCGCCGCATCGAACAGTCCCTCGAATACCGCAAGCGCATGGGCTGTCGCAGCGATTTGGGGCGCTTGATCTGGAGCGAAAGCGATGGACTCCCCGGCGTCATTGCCGACCGGTATGGAAATGTGGTGGTGCTCCAAACACTCACCGCCGGCATGGATCTGCACAAGGAAACCATCGCCGCTATCCTCATGGAGGCGACAGGCGCAGCTTGCGTGATCGAAAGAAATGATGCCCCCGTGCGCACCGCCGAAGGCTTGCCGCCAGTCACAGGCATTTTGGCCGGGGAAAATCCTGGCGAGGTGGAAGTCGAGACCTCAGGTGTGCGATTCCTTGTCGATCCCCTCGGCGGCCACAAAACCGGCCTTTACCTGGACCAGATCGAGTCCTACGGCATCGTGGCGGCTCTTTCATGCGGACTGACCGTGCTGGACTGCTTTTCCAACCAAGGAGGCTTCGCGCTCGCCTGCGCCAAGGCAGGGGCAAGTCATGTCACCGCCGTGGAATCCGGCGTGGAAAGTTCGGCTCGCCTCCGCGACAATGCGGCACGCAATGGACTCACCGTTCAAGCCAGACAGGCAGATGTTTTTGACTTCCTTCGCCGTCCCGACAAACCCGAATACGACCTCATCATCCTCGACCCCCCATCCTTCACGAAGGCACGGGGGAAAATCGCCGAAGCCTTGCGCGGCTACCGGGACCTGCACGCACGGGCGGCCACATTGCTTTCCAAAAACGGACTACTCGTCTCTTTCTCCTGTTCGCACCATGTCGCGTCCCATGAGTTTGAGGAAGCAATCACCGAGGGACTTCATGATGCGAAGCGCAACATGAGGCTTATGCGCCGCATCGGCCAACCGCTCGACCACCCCGTAGTGCTGGGCCTGCCAGAAACCGAATACCTCAAAGGGGTCGTGCTTCAGTCAATGCCTGGCAGGTGAACCGGCTGCGTGCGGTGCTCCAGCGCGGTCGTTTGTTTCCAACGCAAATGCTCTTCAATCGCACGGGTGATGTATCTTTTTGCATGACCTACCGATTCGGAAAGCGACAGTCCGGCTGAAAGAAAAGTCGCTATCGCCGCCGAAAAAGTGCAGCCCGTGCCGTGGGCATCAATCTTGCGTCGGAACGGCGCTTCGAATGTTTCAAACCCATCCCGCGTAGCCAAAATATCCGTCGCCTTCTTGGCGCGAAGGTGCCCACCCTTGAGTAAAAAGGCGCAACCATGCCGAGCGACGAGCCTTTCGCCTGCAGCCTTGATTTCATCCAGATCACGGCACGGCATGCCTGAGAGTATCCGCAACTCGTCGAGATTCGGAGTCACCAAAGTCGCCAGAGGAAAAAGCAAATCCTGGTAGGCTTTCACAGCAGAACTCTTCAGCAAGGGATCGCCACTGGAGGCGACCATAACGGGATCGACTACAACCGGCACCGGCTTTTTGTAGGCAGCCAAGGTCGATGCCACCGCGCGGATAATCGGCGTGGAAAACAGCATGCCGGTCTTCACCGCAGCCACGGGAAAAGCTTCAAAACTCAGGCGAATCTGCGCCGCGACAACATCCGGACGCACAGGCTGAATCGCCTCCACCCTGCCGGGAACCTCCGCCACGACGCAGGTGATAGCCGTTTGCGCATACCCACCGAGCGCGGTGATCGTCTTGAGATCCGCTTGGGCACCAGCCCCGCAGGAATTATCAGATCCGGCAATCGTCAGGACAACGAGTGGATTTTTCATGGGATAAATGGAGTGATGATGTTGATGAGGTCTTTGGCTGTGTCCATGGCTTTGGTGGGAACGACGTCGAGTGCCTTACTGCTTTCGTTGAGCAAAACTCCTCCGGCGACGCATGCGGTGAGGCGGGGAGAGAGGTCTTCTTTGGGTGCGGACAAGGTGCCTCCGAGCTGAACGGGAGACCAATACCAACCGTTGCGCGAAGTGGCGAAGATGGTTTCCCGCGCGCCCGGGAGCAATTTCAGCGTATTGAGATCGAGGCCCAGTTCTAGTTGTCCGGAGAGATCGCCCCCTTTGGCGACGCGCAAGCTGCCCTCGAGGCGGGCGACGCCTGTGGACTCGACCACGAGATTTGTGAGCGTGAGGTTTCCCAGAGACCATTCGAAGTCGGCGCTGAGTTTTTGGAGCGAAGGATTGGTCCAAACCGAATCGCGAAGAAAGGTGGCTGCGTTTTTTAGCAAAGGGAGGTCGTGGAGACGTGCTCCACTAAAGGCAATGTTGCCGCGCCAGACGCCTTGGGCGTCGCGTGTGGCCTGCCCATGGCTTGTCCCGTCGAGGTGTTTGGCCAAGTCGGAAACGGGAAGCAAGGCGACTGGCACTCCGTCCCAGACGAGCGTTAACCGCGCTTTCGTGCCGGAATTTCCTGCAGCCACAACCGATCCGCCACTCGGAAGAAAAAAGCGGGAATCGTCGAGGTAATAGATACCTTCGCGCTCCCGAATGCGACTCTGCGCGTGCGAGAGAGGCGGCAACCCGGGAATGGAAAGAGAACCTCCCCTCGCCTCGATATTGTATCCCCCATCAACAGGCTGCACTGTGAGGGCTTGGCCGGCGCTTTGAATATCCCCGAAACGCAGATCAGCCTTACGCACATCAAAGCCTCCGAGTTCAAAGCGGGAGGGAAGCCACGAGGTAAGGAATGAGGCGGTAGCGGGGTTATTGGAAGCGTTGCGAGAGGCGTCATCCGGCACGGCTCCAGTTTTCAATTTGAATGCAGCTGAGAGGGCTTGTATCTCGATATTTTCGATTTTCCAAGCCCCAGAGAGCAGGGCGCGCCAGTTCCAGTGGGCACGCAGAACTTTGGCTTCCAATCGATCCAGCATGGCCGACTCGCTGCCGATGAGCATCAAACTCTCACTGAGCGCCGAATTGCCATCCCAGCGCAGGGGTTGGAGCGTGGCCTCCGCTTTCAATGCCGCTCCAGCACGCGAGGCGATGAAGTGGGAAAAACCCGGACTATGGACGAATCGTCCGATCTGAATGGAAAGAAACACCCCAGCGCCTGCGAGCAGCGCACAAAAAAACAAAATGATAAGAACTCGGCTGTGAGAGTTCGAAGAACGCTTTGGACCGCGCACGGCCAAATCGTTAGCTGAAGGAAAGCTTGGTAACGCCGGACGCCGATGCGGCATTGAGCACATCCATGACGCGCTCGTGCTTCGTCATGGGATCGGGCCGGAGGATCACAGGATCCTTGTCGCCAAACTTCGCAATCGTCTCTTTGAGCCAAGTCCTAAGCTCGGGGAGCTCCCGACTCTGCGGGGAATCATAGACGCGGTTGTTCATCTGGACTTTGCCGTCGGGCAGAATGTCGATGATGATCGGCGTCGAGGGCACACCTCCCGCAGCTCCAGCCGAGCGACCACTTGGAAGACTGATATTTAACTCTTTTTCAATAACTTGAGATCCCGCTGACGCCATAAAGAACAGCAACAGCACGAACACCACATCGACCATCGGGGCGATTTGAAACCCCGGATCTCCATCTTCGGATACACCACCTCCACCCATGGCTTAGAACTGCCCTCCGGTTAGAAGATTCTGAATGATTTGAGTGTTGATTTGCATGAGGAGAGTTTTTAGGAGGCTGCTGGCGCGTTGGCGTCTTTATCTACGACCGAGAACGTTACATTACCAACACCGGATTGTCCAACGGCCTCAAGAATTTTCCGGACATAGTCATAGCGGACTTCGCGATCGGCGCGGATGAGAACGCGAACCATCGGGTTGGCGGTGACCTTGTTTTGAAGGATGGGAACGATCTCCGCAGGCATGGCGTAATCTTTTTGATCCACCTCGATGGCCGTCATGCCATTGATGGCTGTGTAGGTCACATTAATGATGACCTGTCCGGGATTGTCCTTGGCCTCCTTCGCTTCCTTGGCAATGGGGAGGTTGATTTCCTTGTTCGACTGCAGCACTTCCGTCGAGCTGATAGACATGAAGAACACCAGCAAGACCAAGAGAATGTCGATCATCGGGGCGATCTGAAACTCCGGATCGGGTTCATGTTCTGGTTTGCGGACGGGTTTTTTCTTGCCGCGGGGATTTGCTGCGTCGGACATTTTTTAAGAGTTTATGTCCCCCAATCAATAGGCGATCCGCAGTGGGGGCAAGGGGTTTCTCCAACAGAAATGCCACCATTGCAAACCGGGCAATTGGCTTCGGCAGCTGCGGCGATATTTTGAGAGGCGCCGGAGTGCGCGACCGGAGGCGTGTAGGAGCCATCTGCTCCATCACCGATGATGATTCCGTGCAGTTCCTCATAGGGCACATCGGCCATGAGGTGCTGGAGTTTGTCATCCGAGAGGCCTACAACGATCGTGGAGAGGTTGCGGAAGTAGTAATAGAAAATAAAGGCTGGGATGGCGATGAAGAGACCGCTGGCCGTCGCCATGAGCACCTCACCGATTCGGAGGGCGAGGCCGCGCGGGTCGGCCACACCAGACGAACCGAGAACGGCGAAAGCACCCATCATTCCGATAACCGTTCCGAGCAGCCCGATCATGGGAGCAATAACTCCGATGACCGAAATGTAACTGATTTTTGTTTTGATCGGCTGGGCTTGGCGCAGTCCATACTCAATGAGTGCACCTTGAACGGCATCCTGACCACGACCGAGACGCTCAAGGGCCCCTTGGAGGACCTTTGCAACATAAGCCTTGTTTGCTTTGCAGGTTTCCCAAGCTTCTTGGTAATTTCCAGCCTCAATAGTGGATTTCAAAGATTCCATGAGGGCCTTGGGAGCGAGGTTTTCGGCACGCAAACTCAGGAGGAGCTGAATGGAAAATGTGACCAAGATCATGGATGTGCCAAGAATACAGAGCCAGATCATCACGATCAGCGGACCACCATGGAGGATGGTCTGGATAATGCTCATTTGATCTGGTGGCTTGTCCGAGGCGTGGGTCAAGGAACCGGATGCCAGCACGAGGAAAACTGGGAGGATGCGATGGATGACGGAGTTTGTTTTTTGCATGGGTTTAGGCGGAGTTGGGGAAATCAGGGAACGATGACTTTTTCTTTTTCGAGGGCCTCAGCGCGGGCTGCAGCGCGAGTTGCGGAAGATGGATCGTTTTTGAAAATGGTTGTGACAAGAAGATAATTCCCCAGAGCCTCGGATTTTTCATCGGCGCCTTCTTGGATTTCGCCCATCAGGCAGAGTGCTTGGCTCATAGCCACGGCGTCGGTTCCAGCTGGGAGCTTGGTCTGCTTGGCAGCTTCGACAATCGGAGTGAGCTTAGCTCGAGCTGTAACCAAATCCTTCTTGGCGATCGCGAGCCGAGCTAGCAACAGCTCGGAGGAGGAGCCTGCGCTAGGGTAAAGTTTTTGGAAATTTTTGAATGCTGTCTCAGCGTCGGCAGCACGGCCTTGGGAAATATACAACTCGGGAAGCAGGGAAGTTGCCCTCTCTGCCCATGGTATGGGGAGGCCGCTGAACTTCTGCGTGAGCGGCTCAAGCTTGGCCAGCGCACCGGCGGCGTTGCCCGCGCGCCACAGCTCGTTTGCGGCATTGAAATCGGCAGGCGCTGCTTTTTCCACAGATTGGACATTCGCCATTTGAACGGCTGTTTCGACCGGCCCGATCTTGATGCGAATGGCGTCAGCTTTGACCCCTGTGATCTCGCCCTCGCGACGCTGACCATCTTTTTGAACGACGACATCCTGCGCCTTCATCAGTGAAAAAGGAGTCAGAAGAAGAGTTGCGGCCACAAACCAGAAACGGGGGATGCTTGCTTTCATTGGCATGAGTCTCTAATACCTTCCCGCTCGTTAATCAATATTTTCATCAACTTTTATGATTCAAGTTCTCAGAAAAAATCAGCGGGTCCTGATGCTGGTGGTGTCCGTTTTGACGATTTTAGCCTTTATTCTCCTTTACAATAGGACCCAGCTGGACGAGTTGGCCACGGTTAAGAACCCGACAATTTACGGAAAGTCACTGACCCCGCTTGCGATCGACCGCCAAGTCAAAAACTACCAACTCACCCTCGCGCTCGGGCAATTCGAGCTTTTGCAAAAACTCGGCGGAACCTCGCAGGATCAAGATCGAGCCCTTACTGAGTTTGTCTGGAACCTTCTTGTCCTCCAGCACCAGTCGCGCGAACTTGGCATCGAACCCACAGATGACCAGGTAGCAAACCGCATCAAGCAGGTTCCCATTTTCCAAGTCACGGGAAAATTCGACCCCCTGAAATACGGACAGTTTGTGAGCGAACAGCTCGCGCCGCGCGGATTCACCGAGCGCCAGCTTGAGGATGTGATCCGCGACTCCCTGCGCCTCGAGGCCCTCAGCAAAATCATCGAAGCCCCCGCCGCCATCGGCGAAGGCGAGATGCAGGCGATGGCTCGCGCCTTCCAACCCGTCACCGCAGGCTTCGTGAAATTCGAGCGCAAGAAGGACTCTGACAAAATCCAAATCTCACCCGAGGAGGTCGACGCGATCTACCAGCAGAACCAAGCCGCTCTGCTGACGGATGAAACACGCGAGGCGCGTTGCGTGGTTTTTGAGCTTCCTGCTGACTCCAAGCTCGAGGGCAAGGAAAAGGTCGACGCCCTCCAGAAGCTCGCAAACTCCGCCAGCGAGCTTACAGAGTCCCTAGGTCAGGCCGGATCATCGCTTGAGGAACTCGCCGCAAAAGCCAGCGCAAAGATCGTCAAGCTCACTGCCTTCGACCGCACAGGCAACCCAGCCCAACCCTCCACAGCCCTCAATGCGGAAACCATGTCCGACATCGCTCCCGCTACATTTCTTATACCCAAAGCAGGAGCGACGAGCGATGTGATTCAGTCGAGGGATGCCTTTTATGTCATCGAACTCACCGCTGTAAATCCAGCCCGTCCCCTCACCCTCGAGGAGGCCCGTCCGCGCATCGAGGCTCAACTCCGCACGCAGAAGGCCGAGCAGATTTTTACAGCCGATGCGACATCCGCAGCGAACGCTCTTCGGGCCGCAGTGACCGCAGGAAAATCCTTCGCGGAGGCAGCCGCCGCCCAGAAGCTCAAAGTCGAAGAAATCAAAAATGTCGTAGCCGCAGCCGAGTCGACATCCCCCGAAAACCAAGCCATCGCGGGCTCCACACTCTTGCTCAAGGAAGGCGAGACTTCAAACCTCGAAGGAGCCCCCTGGGGCGCTTTCGTTGCGCAGCTCCAAACCCGAGCTCCAGTCGATCAAATGGCTTTTGGCGCCCGGGAGTCACAGATTCGCGAGAGCTTGCTCCGCAACAAACGCGACCTGCTCTTCATGGAGTGGCTGCGAGTGGGCCGCGAAGCCGCGCGCATCACGATGCCGCCAGGCCGCCAAGGTTGATGGATCAAAAGATCGAGGAAATTTTCGACGATGCCACGGGCGACATCGCCGTGGGAGATTTGGAGGCGGCGATCGAGAAATACCGCCGTTGCGTCGAGATGGATGCGGATTTTTTCGAGGCCTGGCACGCACTTGGCATGTCGTTGATGAAAAACGGCCGAAACGCCGAGGCCGTCGAAGCAGGACTGCAAGCCGTGAAGCTCCGCCCGCAAGACATGCTCGCTTGGTCCAGCCTCTCGCTCTTCCATGTCCGCAACAACCAGATCAAGGAAGCCGAGGCCGCAGGCGGCAAGGCGCGCATCCTCTCCTGGGGCGGAAAAATCAAAACCGATTCCTGACACACCATGCCGAACACCTTCTTCATCACCACCGCGATCGACTACACCAATGGCGCGCCGCACATCGGCCATGCCTATGAGAAGGTCCTCGCCGATGCCATCGCCCGCCACCAACGACTTGCAGGACGCGATGTTTTCTTCCTCACAGGCGTGGACCAGCACGGACAGAAGGTGCAGCAATCCGCCCAAAAGCGCGGCGTCGAGCCGGCGGAGTTTGTTGCCGAGATCACCAGCCTCTTCGTGGAACTCTGGAAAAAACTCGACCTCAGCCACGATGCCTGGGCGGCCACCGTTGAGAACCTGCACAAATCCTGCGTGCAAGGCATGCTCCAACGACTCTGGGATGAAGGCCAATTCTACAAAGCCACGCAGAGCGGCTACTACAGCGTGCGCCAAGAGCAGTTCCTCACCGAAAAAGAGCGTGGCCCCGACGGAGAGTTTGGCCCCGAATGGGGCGAGGTCGTCGATATCGAGGAAGAGAACTACTACTTCAAACTCGCCGAGCACCGCGACTGGCTGCTCAACCTCATCGACTCACGCACACAAGACGGGAATCCTCTGGTCGTCCCCGATTTCCGCGTCGCCGAGCTTCGAAATGCCGTGGAGAAACTCACCGGCGACCTCTGCATTTCCCGCCCGAAATCCCGCCTCACTTGGGGCATCGAGCTTCCATTCGATCCTGCCTTTGTGACCTATGTATGGTTCGACGCTCTTTCGAACTACATAAGCTTCGCCGGCTACGACGCCAAGCCGGGAGCCGATCTCAGCCTTTTCAAATCCCGCTGGCCGGCCCTACATGTCATCGGCAAGGACATCCTCATCCCGCCTCACGGCATCTACTGGATGATCATGCTCCGCGCTCTCGGCTTCACCGATGCCGAGATGCCCACGCTTCTCGTTCACGGATGGTGGAACATTTCCGGCGCCAAGATGAGCAAAAGCCTCGGAAATAGCATCGATCCCGAAATCCTCGTCGCCCGCTACGGACAAGCCGCCGTCAGATATTATTTACTTAGCGACATCTCTACCGGACGCGATGCGGATTTTAGCATCGAGCGACTCGAGCAGCGATACAACACCGAACTCGCCAACAGCCTCGGCAACCTGCTGAACCGCACCCTCAGCATGGCCAAGCGCTACCGCAGCGGCATTCTGCGCCGCATGGACTCACCGCTCGCTGCTTTCGTTCAAGAAAAAACCGCCGCCTATGACGCGGCCATGTCATCCTACCAAGTCCAAGCCGCCATCGAAGCAGCGATGGAGATCGTGACCCGCTGCAACGCCTATGTGGAGGAAACCGCCCCGTGGAAACTCGCCAAGGACCCCGCCCAATCGGATAAACTCGACGAAGTCCTCTATACTCTCTCTGAGTCCCTGCGCATCATCTCGATCCTCATGTCCCCGATCATCCCCCGCGAAGCAGATGCCATAAGCTCACAGCTCAACTGGCAGGGCGAGGCCTCCCTCGCAGCCGCCCAATGGGGCGGGCTCCTAGAGGGCCACCAACTCGGCGAACCCGTCCCGCTTTTTCCACGCATCGAGCCGAAGAAAGACTGAAAGCCGCCGAGAAAAAATGACGAATCTGATGAATTCTGTAAAAATTCCCGCCTAAGTCGCGTTCTCGCGGCGCTTGTCGAGCCAGGCTTTAAAGAATTCCCACACGATCGGCAGAATGGAAACGACGATGATGCCGAGAATCACGACCTTCATGTTTTTCTGCACGATTGGCAGTCCGCCGAAATAATAGCCACCGCCAAGAAAGAGACCGACCCAGAGAATCGCGCCGATCACATTATAGAGGGCAAATTTCGAGTAGGTCATCGAGCCGACCCCGGCCACGAAGGGCGCGAAGGTGCGAACGATGGGAACGAAGCGGGCCAGAATGATGGCGCGAGCTCCGTATTTTTCGTAGAAAGCGTGGGCTTTCATGAGGTGCGCCTTGTTGAGAAAGCGGCTCGACTCGTAGTGAAAGACCTTTGGTCCCAGCCATTTTCCAATCGCGTAATTCACACCATCACCGAGGATAGCTGCCACAAATAAAAGCGGAGTGATGATTTTCCAGTCGATGAGGCCCTTGCCAGCCAGGGCTCCGACGGCGAAAAGCAGGGAATCCCCCGGCAGAAACGGTGTTACGATCAGCCCAGTCTCACAGAAAATGATGGCGAAAAGCAGGGCGTAAATCCAGAGGTTGTAAGTTTTGATAAACCACTCGAGGTGCTTTTCGGCGTGCAGGAAAAAATCAATGAACTCGCTCATCGCGTCGTTATGCTCAGGCGCATTGGCCAAGGCAACCGAAATCGCCCGGCATTATGGATGGCGGCTCGCATTCCGGCTGGCGCGCATCTGCAGCATTTCCACAAGCAGGGCAAACCCCATCGGCAGGTAGAGGAATTCCTTGTCCACATGCTTGTGCAGACCTTCAAGAATTAGGGTCATTCCTATGCAGACCAGAAAAGAGAGCGCCAATATTTTTAGAGCGGCATGGCGAACAACGAACTCACCAATCGGTTTGGCAAAGGCCAGCACACCACAGAAGGAAACCAGCACCGCCAGCATGATCACCTGCATGTGGGATGTCAGCCCCACAGCCGTGATCACCGAGTCGATCGAGAACACCGCATCCAGAAGCACGATCTGCAGAATGGCCGAAGAGAAAGTTGCCGTCACAGCGCCGCCAACACCTGTGCCATCGCCCGCCGTGGGATGTTCCACACAGTGGTGAATCTCCTTCACCGCTTTCCATGTCAGAAAAAGGCCGCCACTTATGAGGATAAGATCCTTCACCGAGAGGTTGAAACCGAAGAGCGAGGTCACCGGATTGCTCATACTGATGAGCAGACTCGCCCCACATAGCGCAGCAAGGCGCAGAACAAGTGCCAGAAGCAGACCAATCGTCCGTGCCTTGTCCCTGAGCGAGGGCTCGATGCGCGCGACGGCCAGCGTGATGACCAAAATATTGTCGATGCCAAGCACCAGTTCGAGCCCGACCAAGAGGGCCAGAGTCGCCCAGGCCCCGGGCGTTTGCACCCAACCAGCCGACCAATCCACAACGGCAGCCGCATTTGAAGAATCAGCCGCAGAGCCCAAGATTAAAAAACCAAAAAAGGCAGTCAAAAACACCAAGATATATTTCATTCGCTGGACCATTAACAAGAAAGCTCAACTTGGGGAGAGCTAAAACCGCCTTACTCAAACCTGAGTGCCCGGGCGGGCGGGATGAGCGAGGCGCGGCGGGCGGGGAGCCAGGCAGCGAAGAGGGCGGCAGGGATGATCCAGAGCGGTGTTGAGAGAAGGACACCCAGCGGGTATTTGAGCTCGATCGTCCAGCCGAAGAAAGCTTTGTTGATGACCCAAGTGAGCACCATGGCCATGGAAGCGCCACACAGGAGACCAACGATGGCAGCGAGCAGACCGATCATGGCAGCTTCGGAAAGGATAAGCCATCGCACTTGGGCGCAGGAAGCACCCTGAGAGCGGAGGATGCCGATTTCGCGCTCGCGCTCGACGACGAGTGTGGTGAGCGAGAGCAGGACGCCAGCGATGGCCACGACCACGGCAATCGCCCGAAGGATGGAAGTGACGGCGAAGGTCTGGTCGAAAATTTCCATAACGCGGCGGCGCAAATCGGAGTTTGTGTAAATGGAAAGCTCGCCTGCGCGCCCGAAGTTGGCTCGGAAGTCCTCGGCAAATGAGGCTGAGGTGGCGGGATCGTTCAGGCTGATCGAAAGCGAGTGGAGGCGTTCATCGCTCCAGAATTGGCGAAAATTGGGGCGATCAATCATCACCAACCCGCTATCCCGCGTGAAATCTTTGATGATTCCAAAGACTCGGAATGCAGCAGGGCCCTTGGGAGAGGAAAACTCCAGAACATCCCCAGGCTTTGTGCCGTGACGGTTTGCAAAGCTCTCCGAGACGGCGACCATGCCCGGTTGATGGAACATGGCGCGGGCATCGGGCGGACCGGCGATGAAATCCAATTCGCCGCGCGCGCTGCCCTCAATGATAGCAAGATTGGCACTTTTTTCGCCCCAAGGCACCGGCATTTCGCGAAAGGTGGCCAGTTCCTTCAGGCGGGGATCGCGCTGAACCCATGCGACGGAGGCGGATGGCAGAAAACTCTGGAGACCCGTAATTTCATTAGCGGCGGGGGCGATAAAAAGATCGGCGACAAGCGTGTTGCCGAGCCAGGAGGTCACACTGGCTCGGAAGGAATGAATCATCACAGAAACGCTCACCGTCATGGCTACAGCCACAGCCAGCGCTGCGATGGTGACCGCATTTCGATGTAACGAGCGTCCGAGGTGTTGAGCCGCAAGGCGAACCATCCAGCCTGGTCCGTGAACAAGGCGGACGAAGAGATTCACCGCAGCGGGCACAAGCAGCGAAAAGCCAGCTACGAGCAAGGCCACAGAAGCAAACGCCAGAAATTCCCCTCCGCCGTGGAGAGCTCCCCAAGAAAGTCCTACCGAGAGGAGGAGACAGGCGGTGCCCCAGAATCCCCAGTGGCGGGAATAGACGGAGAACGAGTCTGCCTGTGATCCTGGGCGGAGGACGAGAGCGGGATCGCACCCTGCGGCCTCTGCTGCGGGTCTCCAAGCGGCGATGAGCGAGGCTCCGAGGCCGGTGGCAAATGCCAGCAACACTTGACCCGAAGTGAGAACAGGCTGCTCAATCGTCACCAGCGCATAGAGAGAGGAAACAGTCTGGCTCACCGGCGCGGCGAGGATCGCGGCCAAGGGGCCTGCCAGCAGAAGGCCAAGCAGCGTTCCCAAAAATCCGCAACAGAGGCCCTCTCCGAGAAAAAGTGCCATCACCTCCAACTTGGTGGCCCCATTTGCGCGAAGAATGCCGATCTCATGGCGCCTCCGGACAACGGCAGCCGAGAGGCTATTGTAGATGAGATAAACTCCCACCACCATCGAAACGAGGCTCAGAGCGGTGAGGTTGAGCTGGAAAGCGGCGAGCATCAACTCGGTCTCTGCTCCACGGCGGGCGGGAGGGCCGATGAGCGCGTCCGGAGGAGCAATTCCGCGAAGGGCGGCGATGACAGCATCCATCGCCAGCGGATTCTCCACGCGAATCTGAATGGAGGTGAGGCGTCCGCCCAGATCGAGCAACTGCTGCGCCCAACCAATATCCATCGCGGCAATGCGGGGATCGGATGCCACTGCGGCATCGTCCGTCTTGAGATCGAAGCCGTGCCGCAGAGTCACCGAGCGACCGGCGGCAAGAACACGAAATACATCCGGCAGGTCGCGCTGAGGAGGCAGAGCAATGACATCGGGCTCCCGCAGCCACATTTCCAAATCGAGGGGAGCACCTGCCGGGTCGATGAGTTCAAAAACCCGCAGGCTGGAGCCGGTGAAGGGGTCGACACCAAGAATGCGCAAGTAGTCGCCAGGGTTATCCGGCAGGGTGGCTATGCCTTCGACAAGCGGCGTGGCTGAGCTGATGCCAGGAGTCTTGGCAACCAGCGGAAAGATTTCCTCGGGCAGATCGCCCCGAATTTCCAGATTGGCCCGGCCGGCGACGAGGCCGACAGCATTTTGGAAACTCGCCAAGGCGCCGCGATTTGCCATCTGAATCGACAGAAAAACAGCAACCCCGATGGCTATGCCAAGGATATTGAGCAGCGGTAGAAGCGGGTGCGCGGCCCATGGACGGACGATCTGCCTCCAGAAAAGAGCTGCAAACCGGGGAGTCATTCGGGATTTTTCACGGCTGCCCGGTGCAGGGCCTCTTGAAGATGTTTGATGGCCGATGTGGATGTGATTTTTTCGCCATCACGCCCATAAACGTAGAAGGAGTCCATCGCGACATCCATTTCTGTTGTGATGCGGGAAATCTCGATACGAAGCCCGCAGTCACCCATGGCACGCAAAAGGTCGTAGAGAAGTCCGAGGCGGTCGGGGGTTTGAATGTCGATGAGCGTGTAAACCGGGTGCGACTCGTTGTCGATTTTGATGCTCGTGGGCAGGTCGAACTCTTGCGAAAGCCGGTAGGTAAGCAGGCGCGTCTCCTTGCTCAGAAGGGGACGGAAATCATAGTCCTCGTGGTGCAGTGCCTCGGCGAGGTGCTTCTCCACGGCGACGATATCACGGGGGCTGGTGATCGGCATGAGATTCGTCCCGGCCACGCGAAAGATATCGATCGCGAGGCTGTCCGTGCGGGTGAAAATATCGGCGCTCAGAATGTTCAAGCGCACCGATAGGAACGCACCGGCGATGCGTTCCAAAAGGCGTGGGCGGTCCCATCCGCACACACAGACCTCAGTGTAGCCTTTCTCAGGTCGCGGAATCCATTTGAAGACGGGAACGAGCGCTGTGTCGTCGTCGGCATTTCGGTTTTGAAAGAATTCGCGGAACAGCCGCATATGGTCGGCTATTTCGAGCGGCTCATACATTTGAAAATACCGCATCGGCATAAACTGGAAGTGGGCATCCGCCTCATCACGGAACCCATCGCCGAGCATATCGAGGACCATGCTTCTCTGCGCCTGGCGGTCGCGGCGACTCTGCTCCATGGCATCGACCCCGCCTTCGAGCCATGGGCCCGCGCGGCGGTAGAGAGTCCAGACGAGCCCCTCTTTCCAGTCGGACCAATTTTGGTCGCTCGTGCCCATGCCGTCGGCCAGCGTGAGCAGCATGAGGGCATCGAGATTTTTTCGGTTGCGAATGATGCGGCCGAACTCCTCAATCGTGGCGGAGTCCTCGAGATTCCGGCTTTGAGCCATCTTGGAGAGGACATAGTGCGAATCCACCAGAGTGAGCAGCATGCGACGCCGATCGGGAGTGAGCTGAAGGCGACGCGCAACTTTATGGGCCAGCACAGCCCCGGTCTCTTCGTGGTGGCGCGTGTTGGCCGCTTTTCCGACGTCGTGAAGCAAGATGGAAAGGTAGAGGATCGAGGGGTCTTCTAACTTCTGAAAAATCTGTCGATAGCCGGCGAGTTTTTTTTCAGCGGCAAAGAGAACGCCGTCGAGCTTCTCGATGCAGACAAGCGTGTGCTCATCCGCTGTATAGCGGTGAAAGAACTCGTGCTGAACAAGGCAATCCAACGCCCCGAACTCGGGAATGTAGCGACCTAGGACACCCAGATCATGCATGAGGCGCAGAGTCCGCCCGACTTCGCCCTTCCGGGATAGAATGGCGAAGAACGTCTCCCTCGCGGCGATGGCGTATTGGAACGTGCGATCGATCAGATGGAGACGGCGACGGATAAGATCCACAAGCTCGGGATGGAACTCGAGTTGGCGGACCTGGGCGTGGTGGAAGGCCCGCATGAGCCGATATGGATCATCGTTGAAAATCTCGCGCGACTCGGGCTCGAGTTTGCCATTTTGAATGATGAAACGGTCGAGCTTCTCGGTTTTTTGTCGAACGCCGAAGAGCCTGAGAATGCCTTTGGGGCGAGCATCCGGAGCGGCCTCCATTTTCCGAAGGGCCGCCTCGGTCACCAGATAGATCGTCCGTGCATGGCCGTAGTAGTCGCGCATGAAGGCCTCGACCTTGCGGAGGATGTTTTTTTGGGGATAGCTGAATTCATTAGCCACCCGCCCTTGGAGCTGAAGCGTAAGGACATCAGCTGAGCGCCCGTTCAAGTATTGCATGGCCGCGCGGGTGCGCAGCATGAAGTCGTAACTTTTCTCCAGGCGACGCCGGTCGCCATCGCGAAGAACCTTGGCCTCGACAAGCTTCGCAGTGGAGTTGATCCCCAGCTTGAATTGGGAAATCCAAAGGAGACTCTGGTAATCGCGCAGGCTGCCGGTGCCGCTCTTAATGTTCGGCTCCTGCATGAAAACGGTGCGACCATATTTTACCCTCAGTTCAGCCTGATTCGCCAGCCGCCAGGCGATGTATTGGTCGGCGTGACCACGCACGCACTCGTCGTGGAAGCGCTCCTTGAAGCGGTTGAAAATCTCTCGCTCGCCGGCCAGGAATCGGCATTCAAGCATCGAGGTTTTCGTGATAGGATCCTCGTTGCACTTTTCCACAGCCTCGCTGATCGATCGTGTTGCGTGTCCGACTTTGAAGCCAATGTCCCAAAGGACGACCAACGTCTGGCGAATGATGTCTTCCACCTCTTTGTCCGCCGTCCTTTTATCCTGTAAAAACAGGATATCTACATCACTCATGGGAGTGAGTTCGCGGCGGCCGTAGCCTCCGAAGGCAGCTACGGAGAGGCGAGCAGTCAAGGCCTTCGTCGCAACACGACGCACGACATCCTCGAAAAGCTCGCGGAAAAGAATATCAGTCATATCCGAGCGCTGGCGGGCGATCTCGCGTCCCCCGCCTCCGGCGTCGTGCCAGGTGCGCAGACGAGCCTCCTCTTCCGTGCGGAAATTTTTAAAGAGGGTGACCGGATCATTGTTTCCGGCGCGGGCGCTCTTGGAGAGCTCCAGCGCTGATCTTTCGAGTGTGTGCGGTTCAGACGAGTGACTCATGGCGCGGGCGGACGGATAACGATTTCGACTCGGCGGTTGATTTGTTGTTCCTCGATACTTCCTGTCGCCGGAGCCACAAGCCGCGACTCCCCGAAGCCACGAATTTCGATGGAATCGACGGGAATGCCCATTGAAGAGATTAGCCAATCCTTCACGGTCTGCGCACGGAGTTCGCTAAGACGGAGGTTGTAGTCATCCGGCCCGAACGAATCACTGTGGCCTTCGATGAGGAAACGCGAGCGGGGGTTTCGGAGAAGAAGCTGACCGAGCTTTTGCATGCTCGAAATCGCGCCCGGCTGGAGGCGATAGGCGTCGTATTCAAAAAGCAAATCCCCCGGGAGCAGGATGGGCGCTGTCTCGGGTGTCAGCGGCCCGGTCTGGGCGAGAAGCTCATCGAGATTCGTGAATCCGCGTCCATCCGAGGGCTGGGCAGGAAGGCTTTTCCCGGCCGCAGCAACGGCAATCGGCTGGGGAAGTGACGCCAGGGGATCGCTTTTCAGCGTCGGCATTTCCTTGAGCATGTCATCCAGCGGTGCGTCTACCGCCGTTGGCAGCGAGCTTGAAATCGGCGAGCTCTGATTCACGGGATCTCCCAGCACCGGCTTTTCATTGAGGATCGCCGTGTCCAATCTTGGAGGATTTTTTGCATTCGGGGCCGAGGAAACAACCTTCTCCGAGGAAAAGCTCTCCTCGGGCAATTGGAAGGTGACTGGGGTGACACGGGCTTTGACCACATCCTCCCGTTCCGGCTCCAAGACGCGCGGATCGACATCCACCCGCTCGACCTGAAATGCGGGTGGGACAATTTTCTCGTAAACTTCCCCACTCAGCTGCTCCACCGGAAAGTGGAGCGACCAATTCCAAAAAACCAGATGCAGCAAAATGGAAGCTATCAACGCCGGCCAAAGCCAACGCCCCCACGCATCGCGATTGGCTACTTGTTCATGCTTGGAGAGGCTTCCCCGACGGTTCATTGCAGAGCAAGCTACAGACGCTGGGGGCGGATTTCCATCACAGAAACAGGGTGCGGGCCTTACAGGAATTCTGTTACAGCATTTGGAACTTATTTTTTATGAAAACGAAAAACCTCCTCGAAATTCTTGCCACGCCCAGTCCTTCGGGATGGGAGAAAGACGGTCAGCGGCTTTGGATCAAAAATGTGACTCCGCATGCTGACCGGGTTGAGTCGGATCCGCACGGGAATGCTTGGGCTGTGCTGGAGGGGTCGGACGCCAAGGCTCCGAGGATCATGCTGGAGGCACATGCGGATGAGATAGGATTTATTGTCAGGCATATCGATGACAAGGGCTTTCTCGCCGTCGGGCCGATCGGGGGGGCTCCGACCGCACGCTGGCTTCGGCGCGACGGATCAGGCTTTTTGGATCGAAGGGCGTGGTGCCGGGCGTGATCGGCAATACGGCGATTCACTTGCGGGATACTTCGAAGGACAAACCTGCCGAGTGGAAAGAACTCTTCATCGATGTCGGGGCATCTTCGGCGAAGGATGTAGAAAAGCTCGGCATCCGTGTCGGAACGCCGGCGGTTTTTGTCGATGATGCGATGGAGTTTTCCGATGGACTCATCGTCGGGCGGGCTTTGGACAACCGGATCGGTGGATTCATTCTGGCAAATATTCTGGCTGATTTGCACTCCGACAAAAAACGCCCCAATGCTTCAACTTATGCGGTCAATGCGGTGCAGGAGGAGATCGGTTGCCGAGGCGCCCAGATGGTGGCGCACCGCATCAGGCCCTCCGTAGCGATCGTTTTTGATGTCACGCATGCGACTGACACGCCGGGCATCAATGTGAAGGAACACGGTCTTGTCGAACTCGGGAAAGGCCCGACGATCTCCCATGGGGCGGCAAACCATCCGCTTGTCATGCAGCGCCTCATCGAAGTCGCCGAGAAGAACAAAATCCCGCTCCAGCACGAAGCCGTATCGCGCAGCACAAGCACAGATGCCGATGTGATCTACACGAGCCGCGATGGTGTTGCGTGCGGTTTGATCTCGATCCCACTCCGCTACATGCACTCACCTGTGGAAATGATCTCGCTCGAGGATGCCAAAAATGCAGCAAAGCTTGCGGCGGCATTCATCCGCAGCATCCAGAAATCCGACACCTTCCGGATGCTCGATTGAGCAGTCATTTGACGGGAGGCCGAAACAGAGCCACAGAAAGAGATGACTTTCTGGGAACACCATACGGAACCCCTCGCCTCTGGACGGGTTTTTATTGGCCGGGTTTTTCAGCAATTTCTGCTGGGCCTGATGCTGGTTTTTTTTGCGCTGTGCGTAGGAATGGCCGGCTACATGCTGATTGGCAAACTCAACGGGGTGGATGCCTTTCTTGAGAGTTGCATGTTGCTGAGCGGCGCTGGACCGCTCTACACCGAGCGCAACTCCTCAAATACGCTGAAGATTTTCTCCTCCCTCTACTGTCTCTTCGGGACGCTTGTAGTGGTGGTGACTGTCGGTCTTCTCGCCACGCCGGTCGTGCACCGGATTTTACACCGCGTTCATTTCAGCCATTCCAAGCAACCTTGAGCCCTCAGAGTGCTGCCTGCATTTCGGAGGCAATAGCGCGAAGCGACTCCAGAGGAGATGGAGCGCCGGTGATCGGGCGTCCAATGACCAGATAGTCCGCTCCAGCGCGCACGGCATCGCCTGGTGTCATGATACGCTTTTGGTCGCCGACGTCGCTTCCTGCGGGGCGCACGCCGGGAGTGACAATGACGAGACTGCTACCGAACTTTTCTCGCAGCGGGCGGATTTCGCGTGGGCTTGCCACGATACCGCGCAGGCCGCATTGCAGACCCATTTCCGCAAGGTGGAGGACCTGCTCCTCTGGGCTATGTGGCACGCCGACAGCGCGCAGGGCCTCGTCATCCATACTGGTGAGCACACTCACGCCGAGGACGAGCGTTTTTGATTCTTTTGCCGCCGCAACCGACTCGGAAACCATCTGCGGACCGCCGCAGAGATGAATGGTTGTCATGTCCACTCCCAGGCGAACGGCAGAATGCACGGCCTCGCGGGCGGTATTGGGAATATCGTGAAATTTGAGATCGAGAAAAATCCGCGCGCCGGTGGATTGAAGCTTCGAGACAATCGAGGGCCCTTCGGCGGTGAAAAGCTGGAGGCCGATTTTGAAAAGGCAGCCTTCGCTGGCGAGGGGTTCGACGAGGCGGAGAGCGGAAGATGCGTCGGGCGCGTCCACGGCAACGATGATTTTTTCTTTGGCGGATGCGGTCATTCGCGGATAGTTAGACACGCATGACAATTGACGCCACAGCCAAAGTCAACCTCACGCTCCGAGTGCTGGGACGACGCGATGATGTATTCCATGAGATCGAAACTCTCATGGCGCCGATCACTCTAGCTGATCGGCTGGAGATCAGCCTACGGAAAGACCAGAGCATTCGCCTCACGTGCACCGATCCGAGCGTGCCCTCCGATGCCTCAAACCTCGCCCACCGCGCAGCGGCGGCTTTTGCCAAGCACGCAGGTATGAAGTTCGGCGTCGAAATCCATATTGAAAAAAATATCCCCCATGGAGCCGGGCTTGGTGGTGGCAGCAGCGATGCAGCGGCGGTGCTTGTAGCGCTCGATCGTCTGCTCGCGGCAAGAATGCCGACGGAAGAACTCGAGCGCATTGCGGCAACAATGGGATCGGACATCCCGTTTTTCATTCGCAGCCAACCAGCCATCTGCCGTGGCCGGGGAGAAATCATCGAACCTTTCGAGGAATTGCCTCCGGCGGACATCCTCCTAGTGAAGCCGCCTTTTCCGATTCCCACCCCGTGGGCGTATCAAGCTTGGGCCAACTCGGAAAAACCCTTAGCAACTTTTCAGCAGTTTCATGGTTCCATTCCTTTGATGAACGACCTTGAGGCCCCTGTGTTTTCCAAATATCTCCTTCTGCCCGCGCTGAAGTCGGCCCTGCGAAAGCATCCGGGCGTTTCCGCCGCCATGATGTCTGGCTCGGGATCGACGATTTTTGCCATTCTCCGAGATTCGGCTCAGGGGATCGAAGAGTGGATCCGCAGCGAGTTTGGCGAATCCTTCCAGATCTTCCGTGCGCGACTGCTCACAGAATGCGGACATCTTGTGTGATGCCGCCCGATGATGCCGAGCTCATGCAGCGCACAGCAGCGGGTGATGAACGCGCTTTTGAGGAGTTGATCGAGAGGTATCAATCGCTGGTTATCGGCACGATTGCCAAAATGCTCGGGGATGCCGGTGTAGCCGAGGATTTAGCACAGCAGGTCTTCATCCGCGTCTGGCAGGCTGCTCCACGTTACACGGCCACCGCGAAGTTTACGACATGGTTGCTGACGATCACCCGCAATCTGGTCTTCAACGAAACGCGGCGGCGCAGTCGAGCGAGGCTTCTCCCGATGGAGCAAGAAGATGGAACGCCGCGCGAAATTCACGATGTCGGTTCTGTGGAACCTGGGCACAAGCTTCAGGAAAAGGAATTGCAGGACGCCATCGAGATGGCGATTGCCTCATTGCCCGAGCAGCAACGCTTGGCACTGATTCTCCGCCGCTATGAAGAGATGGCCTATGAGGAAATCGCTGCCGTTTTGGAAACGACGATTCCCTCCGTGAAAAGCCTGCTCTTTCGTGCCCGCGAGGAGTTGCGCTCCAAGCTGGAAAAGTTTCTGGACGGATCTTTCTAGCTACGTCCGATGCTGGTGTAGCGGAAGCCGGCAGCGCGAACAGTCTCAGGAGCAAGGATATTGCGACCGTCAAAGATGAGCGGCGTGTGCATGACCTTGCGGAGCTCGGATAGATCGACCGTGGTGAATTCTTTCCACTCGGTAGCAATAATGAGTGCCTCGGCTCCGTTCGCGGCTTCGAGCGGCGAATTCGCAACGCGTGCTCCGTCGATGAGTTTGAACTCAAGAGCCTTCTCGGTGCCCTTCGGATCGTAAACGGTGACTTCGGCTCCCTCCGAGACGAGGTCGCGCACGACATCGATAGCCACAGAAGAGCGCACATCGTCGGTGTCCGGCTTGAAGGTAAGTCCCCAGACGGCGATTTTTTTATCCTTCAGAACCCAGAGGGCTTCGCGAATCTTGTCGAGGAAGCGCTCGCGCTGGCTGAAGTTGATTTTTTCGACCTCTTTGAGGAGCGTGAACGGGACACCCAGATCTTCGCTGATGGCGATGAAAGCGGCGATATCCTTCGGGAAACAGGATCCCCCGTAGCCGATGCCGGCATTCAGGAAATTGCGACCAATGCGGCGGTCCATGCCAATGCCGTCGGCAACCTTTTCGACATCCGCTCCGCTGGCTTCGCAAATGCGAGCCACGGCGTTGATGTAGGAGATTTTGAGGGCGAGGAAGGAGTTTGCGGCATGTTTGATCAACTCGGCAGAGTTGATATCCGTCACAAGAACGGGAGCCATGAATGGCTCATAAATTTTCTGCATGAGAGCGACGGCTCGCTCGCTGTTGCCACCGATAACGATGCGGTCGGGCTTCATGAGATCGGGCACGGCGCAGCCTTCGCGTAGGAACTCGGGATTGCTCACGACATCAAACTCGGCTCCAGTTTTGTTGTAACGGCGGATCGTGTCGGCGACCTTCTCGCCTGTTTTGACCGGGACGGTGCTCTTGTCCACGATGACGCGGTATTGGCCCTGCTTGAGGACTGCGGCGATCTCGCGGGCGACCTTTTCAATGTAGGACAAATCAACGCTGCCATCAGCTTGCGGCGGTGTGGGAACGGCGATGAACACCACCTCGGAGTTATCCACGCCCTCCTCGGTGCTCGTAGTGAAATGGAGACGCTTAGCCGCCACATTGCGATGAATCAACTCCTCAAGGCCAGGCTCATAGATCGGAACTTTTCCGGCGAGCAGTTGCTGGACTTTTTTCTCGTTGTTGTCCACGCAAGTGACCGTGTGGCCGACCTCAGCGAAGCAGGCACCTGAGACCAATCCGACGTATCCTGAACCAATAATGCAGAGTTTCATGTGTTGTTTGTTGATGTATTGAAAGTTAATTAACCGCGCCAGCCGGCTGGTCAGTCGGGCCAGGGCTGAAGTTAAAAGGCAGGCTGATCTGCGGCGCATCCTTGAGCGTCATCATGAAGAGCAAGCCAAATTCCTGATCACCACCCTCGTTGTCGCGAACCTCGGCACCGATGGAGGCCACCCAGCTGGTGAGGTCACGGTTGATGAAATAGCGCTGGTATTGCATGACCTGAGAGACGAATTCGTATTGCTCATACAGGCTTACGCTCCAGTTGTCATTGATGCGCCAGTAGGCGTAAAAATCGACTTGGCTGTTGTCGGTGAAGTTGGGATTTCCATCGATATAGCGGTGACCGACCGAGAAGCGGAAATCACGTGCTGGCATGAAGCTCAGGTTGGTATTCACTTCGGTAAAACCTTCGGTGACCATCGGAAGCTGCGAGGCCACGGAAAGGGTGCTCCAAGGAACGGGATTGAATTGAACGACATTGAAGAAGTTCGAGATCGGCGCATCCGAGTAAGGATTATCAAAATTCACATCAACGAATGAATTGAGCGAAAACCACTGATAGGTGGTGTTGTTGCGCCGGGTCTGCAGGCGTTGCCCGACGCCAAGACGCGTAATATTCCAAGTATCGAGCGAGTCGATGGCGGTGAATTGCGGAAAGTCGATCGGCAGGAGCTGGGTGGACTGAACAACGCGGTCGAACTGGTAGATATTATCAGGGCTCTCGCCCATGTTGTAAACGCCTGAGTAGTTCACATAGGGCTCAACGACATGCCGCAAACCATCAAGACCAAGCCAGCGGCTTTGTAACTGCTCGAAGGCACGAGAAAACTTTGTGGAAACAGTGAGACCGTAATTGGCAATGGGGCGGAAGACGCCTCCCTTGGTTTCCAGTGTTGGCGAAGGATTGTTGAGAGGGTTGTTGTTGTCGGTTTGCTCCAGGGTGGTGACTTCGCCCGTGATGGGATCAATCGCCGTATTGCCAGTTGCAGGTGCCACGAATGACCCGCTCTGACTGTAGTAGGTTCCTCGGATACCAACTTTCGGGGTCACATTCAGCCATCCGAGCAATTTCGAAGGGAGCGACCATTGATGGAAAGTATCGAAGCGCGTGGCCGAGTAGTCGGGGAATTCGGTTTCTCCGAAAGAAGGGTTGTTGGAAAACGCACGCCGCAGCGAGGCCACGCCTGTCTCGCCGTCATACTGAACTGGAAGGCCAAAGAAGGGCTGCTGCTTAAAATCAAAAACAAACTCGGGCTTGCGTTCGGTCACATCTTGGAAATCGTTCACCTGCCAGCGGCCGAGGAGCGTGAGCGTATAAACTTCATCCCATTTTGTCAGCGAGAGGGAATTGTCCGGTTGCGGATCGGTCGCGAATTCCCTGCGGTAGAAGTCCTCCAGAAAATCCACATCGCTCAGCACATTGATATCAGCCGTTCCGTATATATCGTCGGCGAGGAAAAGCCGTTGCTGAAAGGCGACGCGGTAGCGGTTCGTGGTTTTTGTTTCCGCGGGCTCGCCGGGAGCTTGGACGGAAGTCACATCCTTCGTCTCAAAAACATAGTCGCTGCGAAGCTTACCGAAGTTGCGATTGGACGGACCATATTTCATGTCGAGGTCGAGTCCAGCAGAGGGTCCAAACTCAGTTCGCTCCTCGAAGCGAACCTTACCATTAACCCCTGGCACAATGGGAAATCCATAGCCGAGTAGCAAATAAGCGCCCCAGCGTGAATCGTAGCCGGGAAGGAACTCGAAGCCGCTGCTATCGAGATTTGCGTAGAGGTAGGGGAACCAAAAGATTGGCGTCTGCCCAACATAAAGCGTCGAATTTGTGAGAATGACGCGACTGTCAGGGTAGAATCGCATCGACCGGGGCCGGACGTGAAAATCCGGCTGCGAAGAGTCGTGCGTGGTCATCGAGGCATCTCGAATCCGGAATTCTTTGGGTGAAACTGCTCGGAAATTGAAAGCCCGAAAAAACATCGGGTATTGTGCACCAGAGAACTCAAGTGCCCGCATTTGCTTGCTCTCGAGGTTGAACAAGGCGCGCTGGCCGCTGAGCACCTGATCGGGAGTGTAAACGCGGATGTTACCGACCAGTAGCACATCGCGGGTGTCGGGGTTGTATTCCGCATAGTCACAGAAGATGCTATATTTCCCGTAGTGGATCTGGACATTGTCCTCCGCGATGGCCACGCCTTGGTCGAAGCGCGTATTGCCATCCGCTGTGATTTCCACAGGCGAGTCGCCGAAACTGGCGAACTGGGCACGAACGGGGGTAAGCGCAGCCAGCAGAAACAGACTGAGAAGGAACTTCCTCATTGGAGGCGCGACACTAAATATCCACTTCGTTGATATCAAGGGCGGAGTTAGTCGCCGTAGCCATTCGGGTGTTTCACATGCCAAGCCCAGGCACTTTCCACGATGGGCACGATGTTTTGGAAGCGTGGGGTCCAGCCGAGTTCAGCGCGGATTTTTTCCGAAGCGGCGATGAGACGTGGCGGGTCGCCAGCACGGCGGGGCTTTTCGACAGCCTTGATATCGCAACCGGTGATTTTTTTGCAGTTTTCAATCACCTCGCGCACCGAAGTTCCTCCGCCAGTGCCCAGATTGTAGAAATCACTTTTCTCAGACTGCACCGCAAGAATGTGGGCCTCGGCGAGATCCAGAATATGAATGTAGTCGCGGATACAGGTGCCGTCCGGCGTTGGGTAATCGGTGCCAAAAATATCCACCGACTCGCGCTGGCCGAGGGCAACCTTGAGAATGTTAGGAATGAGGTGCGTCTCGATGCGATGGTCTTCGCCGAACTTTTCGGAAGCGCCGGCCGCGTTGAAATAACGCAGGGCGACGAAAGAGAGCTTATGGATTTCGCGATACCAACGAAGGATCGTCTCGAACATGAGCTTCGACTCGCCATAGGGATTGATCGGACGCTGAGGCAGCGACTCGTCGATCGGCATGCGCTCAGGAATTCCAAATGTCGCGCAAGTGGAAGAGAAGACGAATTTTTTAACCCCGAACTCCACTGCCATGTCGAGAAGGTTGATTCCCGAGGACACATTGTTGCGAAAATATTTCGATGGATTTTCCATCGACTCGCCAACGAGAGCATTGGCAGCAAAGTGCATCACGGCGTCGGGTTTCACCTCGCCGAAGGCATGCTGCAGAACTGAACGGTCGGCGAGATCGCCTTGATAAAAATCCGCTCGGGAATCAACCGCCTTCGCATGGCCCTCGGTGAGGTTGTCGAAAACGGACACTTCAAACCCTCGGTTGATGAGTTCCTCAACGCAGATGCTGCCGATATAACCAGCTCCGCCTGTCACGAGTATTTTTTTCATTTTCAGTTGTGAGAATTAAACATTTCCCATTCCAGCGACAATCAAATCCCTCGCCCACTCATCGCGGAGAGCGGCGGTAGATCCAGATGCTTTGAAGGATGGCAAAACTCAGAAGCGTGATCATGACGAAGGATCCACCATAGCTGATCAGCGGCAGGGGCAGACCAGTAATGGGCGTAATGGATATGGTCATGCCGAGATTCATGAAAGTGTGAGTGAAGAGCAGCATCGTTATTCCCACGGCGAGCAGGCGCCCGAGGTCGTCCTCCGCATTGATGGCTATACCCAGCATGATCAGGAAAAGCAGTGCCAGTGCGGAAACAAGCAGGACAGCACCCAGAAATCCATGCTGCTCGCCCATAACGGAGAAGATGAAATCGTTATGAACAATCGTGTGCGGCAGAAAGCCCAGGGCGTTGAGGGAATTCGGCGATTTGTAGCCCTTTCCCGCCCACCCGCCGGAACCAATCGCGACGAGGGATTGGGTGATGTTCCAGCCATCCCCGAGCGGGTCGGCTTCGGGATCGAGAAATGTTGTGATGCGCGAGTATTGGTAAGGTTTGAGGCCGAAATGAACCACTAGGGGAATGAGCGCCAACCCTATAACGAGCATGAGAATCAGCCAGCGTTTGGGGATGTGCCCGACAAACATCATCGCCAGTAGAACCGGCACCCACACGATGCAGGATCCGAGGTCCGGCTGGATGAGGATCATCAACCAAGGCGCGCCAACGATGGCTCCGCAGCAGAGGATGCGCAAGAAGGCCGGCATGGCCCGTGTATTTGAGAGAAAGAGGCTGAGAGTGAGAATGCCTGCGATGATCGCTAGCTGCGAAGGCTGGAAACTCATGGGACCGAGATCGAGCCAACTGCGAGCACCGTAGCGTTTTTCCCCGATAAACATGGTGGCCACGAGGCCAAGAATACTCGCCACGTAGAGTGGAATCGCGCCGAACCTCACCCATCGGTAGTCGATGAGGGAGACGATAAAAAACATCGGCATACAAATCACTATCCAGATGAGCTGTGACTTGGCGAAATTCTGATCCCTCATCCATGTGGCGCTGTGGATGGCATAAATCCCGTAAGCCAAGAGACCCATCATCAGACCGAAGAGCGGCCAGTTCATTCGCAGGAAATGTCGGAGCAGAGGATGCATCAGGCAATGGAAGGCACAGCCGTGAGAAGGGTCTTCGTGTATTCGTTTTGAGGATCGTTGTAGATCGCTTCGGCGCTGGCGGACTCCACAATTTTACCATGGTGCATGACGAGCACATGGTCGCTGATGTGTTCCACCACGGCGAGATCGTGTGCGATGAACAAGTAGGCGATGCCGAACTGCTCCTGAAGATCCTGCAGCAGATTCACGATCTGAGCCTGCACGCTCACATCCAGCGCGCTCACCGGTTCGTCGCAGACGATGAAGCGAGGTTCCACCGCGAGCGCTCTGGCGATGCCGATGCGCTGGCGCTGCCCGCCGCTGAACTCGTGCGGATACCGCCGCATCATATCGGCCTTGAGGCCGACCAAGCCCAGAAGATCGGCCACACGAGAGGCACGGTCGGAACGGTTCATTTTCGGAAAATGGATTTCCAGCGCCTCTCCGACGATCTCGCCAATCGTGAAGCGTGGGTTCAACGACCCGAAGGGATCCTGAAAAATCATCTGCATCTCGCGGCGCAGCGGACGGAATTCCCGTTCCGACAGGGGCAAAATATCGCTCCCCTTGTAGAGAACACGACCCGATGTCGAGGGGATGAGTTTGAGAATCGTGCGGCCGACCGTGGTTTTTCCACTCCCGCTCTCACCGACCAAGCCGACCGTGCAACCAGGCTCGATGGTAAATGAGACGTCATCCACTGCCCGGATATCGCCGACCTTGCGTCGCATCACGCCTCCCAGCACGGGAAACCAAGTTCGTAGATTTTGAACCTCCAGCAAAGGCATGACAGAAGATGGCACGGGTAGTGAGGATTTGTCACCTGCCATCATGCGAATTCCGGAAACATGCTTCCTAAAAAAGAAACCTCTCCGTAAGGATGTGCCTCACGGAGAGAAGATGAAAAACGCAGAAGGCGCGGATTATTTGACCAATCCGGCAGCAGCCAAGGTTTTGTAGGCCCCGTTTTTCGAGAGCGTCTTGAAGGCACGCGCGGTGGCTTTGACGGTCACAAACTTTTTGAGTTCGGGAACCCAGACGCGTTTGGTTTTGAGATTTGGCTGGAAGTAGCGAGGGGTGACGGCTGTGACGTGCATGCCGATACCGCCTTTTTTCTTCGCGAGACCGCGACGATGGATTTTGGATCCGCGAACGGGCTTGGCCCCAGTGATGCTGCACTTTCTAGACATAAGATGGACGTCTGAAATTAGGGAAACTTTGTGAGGAGTCAATACTTTCGTTGAAATTTTTGCGATTTTTCTTGGCGATCAAGCATTCCCCTTGGCGCGTTCGAGTCTCAGGGCATTGGCAATGACACATACGGAGCTCATGCTCATGGCGGCACCGGCCAGAATGGGACTGAGTAAGAGACCGAAAAAAGGATAAAGCAGACCTGCCGCTATGGGGATTCCCAGCGCGTTGTAGAGAAAGGCAAAGAAGAGATTCTGACGAATATTCCGCATCGTTACGCGACTCAGGCGGATGGCTCGGACGATGCCAAGAAGGTCGCCTTTCACGAGAGTGATGCCGGAACTTTGGATGGCGACATCAGTTCCATTTCCCATGGCAATCCCAACATGGGCCTCGCTGAGCGCGGGAGCGTCATTGATGCCATCACCCGCCATGGCCACACATTCCCCGTTGGCGCGAAGTTTTTTGATGAAAGCCGCCTTGGCGAGGGGTTCGATGCCCGACTCGAAAGAATCCAGCCCGAGTTGCAGAGCGACAGCGGCAGCCGTGCGTTCGTTGTCACCCGTGAGCATTGTGATTTTTAGGCCCAGCGCATGGAGATCCGCTAACGCAGCGGCGCTTGTCGCTTTGATCGGATCGAACACAGCGATCAATCCATAGGCCATTCCGTCGCCAGCGATAAAGAGAACCGATTTGCCGTCCTCTTGGAGCTTGATCGCCAGAGTTTCGAGATGGGCGAGGCCCGTGATTTTTTCACTCCGCAAAAACTCCGCCTTTCCGACCACAATCTTGCGACCCGCAACATCCCCGAGCACGCCGCCGCCAGCCACAGCGCGGAAGTTGGTGGTTGGTAGAAGATCCAAATTCTTCGCTCCTCGCACAACGGCATCCGCAAGCGGATGCTCGCTGCTTTGCTCGAGTGATGCCGCAAGCTGGAGCACTTCTTTTGCATCCATGCCATCCACTGGGATTGTGTCCACAATCTGGGGGCGTCCCTCGGTGAGAGTGCCGGTTTTATCCACCACCAGCATCGTCACTTTTTCCAACTCTTGAAGCGTAGCGGCATCCTTCACCAGCACGCC
>Ga0209189_1000107_pt1 | contig 69126 bp, 137 predicted proteins | sample C_130820_EF_Meta_FD_187308 | JGI IMG/M metagenome (GOLD analysis project Ga0209189, IMG submission 187308) | Freshwater microbial communities from Lake Croche, Canada to study carbon cycling - C_130820_EF_MetaG (SPAdes) (version 3) | ecosystem: Environmental > Aquatic > Freshwater > Lake...
TGCTACTGCTTCTGTTATATCATTCGTAAAAAATGATGTTTACAACCTTAAGGATACAAATAAAGTAACTGCAATTGTAAACAATAAAATAGAATCAAACACTCAAGTAGGTACAGGAGACAAGAGCATGTGTGAATTGTCATTTGATGACAAGTCTGTGACACGCATAGGAGAACATTCTGTATTCTCATTCCAGGAACAAGAGCGTTTGATCAAATGCGGGGATGGTAAGTTTCTGGTGTCCAAAGATCCAGACACAGCACCCATCACTGTGACTGCAGGTGGTGTCACTGCTGCTATTGCTGGCAGCACTGTGTTGTTTGATGTGAAAGGTGGCATAGCTCATGTTGCTGTGGTGGAGACCACTGCAGGGGTGACTGTGACTGATGCAAATGGCAAAACTGTCACATTGCAATCTGGTGAAGGCATTGCTGCTGCCCCAGGGGGCTTGACATCTGCTGTGCCTCGTCCTGTGGATGTGAAAGCAATGACTGAAGCATCACCTTTGTTCACTGAAGCAGGTTTGACTCCTCTGGCCAATGCAGCTGCAATCCAAGGCGTGACAGGTGCACAAGACATTGCCAAACAAGCAGGCATTTCATTTGCTAGTGATATTAATGATGTGATGTCTGGCAAGATGGATGGTGCCACTGCTTTGGCTAAGACTGGTGGTAATGCTCCTGATGTGGCAGAAATGGACACAGCTGCAGGAGTTGAAACTGCCAATTCAAGCACGCCTCCTAGCAATCCACAGAACCCTAATCTTGTTCCTCCAGTTAACTCCAAACCCAACCCATTTGAAGCTACACCCATTTAATTTAAGCTTGACTCAACTTAATTACACACATTTGCTTAAGTAATATTACCAGACAGGCTTTTATCGCACAAATTGAATTAACAACAGCCAGCCCAGCAACCATTGCAGGCATAAGAAATGCATTGAGTGCTGCTCCTATTGGAGTGCCAGTGACCAGTCAATATTTTGTTGATGCCAACAGAACTGATAATTACACACAAGATGGCAACATACTAACACCATACAAAACATTGAGTGCAGCATATGCAGCTGCAAAAATTGGAGCTGCCATGCTCAATCCCAAGTACATTAACTTGCTCAGTAGCATCACAGAAAATCTCACCATGGACACAGGTTATGTAGGGTTGCAAGGGTTCACCAATTCTGGTGTAAGAGCTCCATTGTATTTGAATGGCACCATCACCATTGCTCCTACTGCAGGCACAATAACTGACAATTTTTTTGGCATAACAAATTTGGCCATTCTCAAACCTGAAGTGACCAGTGGCAATTGCATTGATGTGCTGGGTGGAGCTGTTCCCTTGAGAGTATTCTTGGAATCTGTTTGGTTACAAAATGGAAGCCCCAGTTCTTTTGGGGTAAATATTAATAACACAGGAGCATCAAGTGTAGTTAATGGGCAACTGTGTCAATTTAGTCCTTTTGCTACTGGTGGGGGAATTGTGGCAATTAATGGCACTTGCAACATGGTGGATTGTGATTCCACAGGAGGTTCTGCTTCCTGTGACAGCATGTTTGCTGCAGCTAGTGAAGGCAAATTAAACTTTATTCGGTGTCAGCTGGAGGGCGATGCAACACACATGATCAAATGTTCAGGGGGTAATTATGGCGCTTCTGGGTTTAATATCACTGTGGCTCAAACTCTGTTAACCAACAATCGCTCCACTGGACATGGAATAACTTTGTCTGCAGGTTCTCTTACATCCATTGGCACATGTGGGCTCAACATTCTCACTGGATCTGGAGCCAAGGCCATCAATGGGGTGGCTTCGGCCAGTCTGGCTACTTTTCCATACTCACTGGTTTTGTTTGAAAATGTGAATTTCGCGAACGCCGCCGGAGTTCTTGCCCGAAACACTACCGTTACCACCAACAAAGTTGCATACTCAGTAATGAGTTAAGCACTGTAAGTCAAATAATCACCTTCAAAGATAATGGCATTTCCAGGTCCCCCATAAGTTATTTCATTATCATAACTAAAATTAACTGCGCCACCATCATATCCTCCTGTGGCATTGTCTGCTGAATGTGCATGCAATGTTCTTTCTTCTTCAAGCATGCTCTCATAAATGATCTTTTTTTGCAGTTGTCTGTTATTGCATGCAATCACAACAGGTTGCACAGGCCTCTTGTCATGTTGCTGCAATGCATGTACATACATGTTCATATGTTATTATTTAAGCTTGACATGCCCTTAATTTGTTTCATCCATATGCACAGGCACAAACCAATCATCTACTACAAAGCATTTTTTTATTTTGTATCTATAACATTTCTCAATAAACTCTGTGCACATTCTCTCATACTGACTTCTAGCAGTAGCTTTGCCTACCAGCATGGTGCCCCACACTGGATCATACATCCATAATTTGTTCTTATACTCAAATATGGATACAGCATGTCCAAATATTTGTTTATTATTTTTATCATCCCCAAGATAGTACGTGAACCCGTATATTGACGAATATGCATGCACATCACTCTTTAAAATTAGACTGGCACGAGAAGAATGTATCAAAGCTTCAATAAAACAGGAATTGGGTAAATCTGTATAAAACTTAGAAGATGTACCGTATACACGTTTACCTTCTAATATACCAACAATAAAGGATACGTAGGTTATAGCACTAAAAACACTTAATATAACAAGGGGTTTTATTAATCTCTTACAGAAGTTATATAAGCTTTTCGTATAATATTATTTAGGCAATATAGTTACGGAGATTTATATTCCTATTCGTCCAGCCCTTTAGAAACTTCTTTAAACTCGTTTTATTATAGGCTAAATTCTCGTAAAAAGTTTGGCGTTGATCAATAACTTTAAAAGCAAGTTTATAGGCATCTGCACTATGGATAGCTGCTAGCGTCTTAGGCCCAATAATACCATCTGGGTTAGTACCTACAGCGCGTTGTAAGAATTTATTAGATTGTTTTGCACCGGTATTCACACAACAATCGAAATATACTTCTCCAACAGGTTTTGCAAATTGCTCACAATTAAACTTTACCCAGTATTCTGTAAAATAGATATCTTTTGCTTCTTCAACAGTTAATTTCTTAATATTAATGTCTGGATGACTTCTTTTATCAATTCCATAATTTGTTTCTCCACCAGGATCATCGGGGTCATTAGTATACCCGCCTTCTGCGTCTAAAACAAACTTAATAATCCAATCAAATCGATTATTCATCTATTAAAAGAGTTTTCGTCAAACTTAGTTTTCATTGCATCTTCAGCAGATTGAAGAGTGGGTTCTTCGGTATTATATCTTTCCCTATCTTCTGCAGGAAATGATGAAACAGGACATTTTGTTGGTCCACAGCTAGTTAATAGAATTAAAGGCAACGTTAGTATGAGCTTTCTCATACTATTATTTATATTATTTTACGAGTTCTTTTGCCTTATCCCAAATAGAATCCGGTTCTTTACCATCTTTACGCCAGCTATTGAGAATTGCATAATATACTAAATGCTGTTGGTTTATAATATAAAGCTTATTACCTTTTTTATCCGTAAATTCTTCAATACCTGCATTAACATCTAAATCTACCCCTTTATACGTTTTAAAGCGAATCTTATACGTTTTTATTAATGTATTATAACGAAGCAAACCAAAAGGTGTTATAATGCCACGCCCGTCATCAAGAAAACCAATAAATCCAGAATTCTGGACATCATACCCCGAAGGCGTTGAAGCATCATAAGAAGCAATTTCATCTGATACCTTATCTGGTGTAACTGTAGTACATGAGCAAAGTAGAAGACTACTCAGCGAGAGAATCGCGAATTTTTTTAACATCTTTCTCCTTTACTGCTTTTTCAATTTCACTTTCATAAGCAACTTCTTTTTGTTGCTGCTGACGGTCTTTCATTTCCTTTGTATTCTTAGCTCCAAACACATTATTAATAGCCTGGAATATCCCGCTTATGGCTCCTATTACAGCGGTAAATATACTACCCATTAGTCTACGTATTGTTCAGTAGCTGTCTTACAGCCTTTAGCAATAGCATTAAGAACATCAACACCAAGTTTTGCATCACCATTAAGCTTAGCAAATTGAGCGGCATAGATATCTTTAACAACAACTACGTACTTAGCCCAATGTGTCTTATCTTGAGGAAGATAATCGGTAAGAGCTTTCTGCAGTTGATCGGGGGTTGGTGTATTACCGTTTGTTAATCCTTCAACAATAGTAGCAACATTATTAATCATCTTAGCTTTTTGGACTCTATCATCACCTGAAACTGCTTGTTCTAATACCACAGTACAAGCAAGAGTAACAGCCGGCGCAATATAAGGGAGAGCATTTTCTACTGCTTGCTTAGGCGTAGTACCACCAACAGTAGCATTACCACCGGTATTGTTTGTTGCACATCCCGCAACAAGAAAGGGAATTAAGATAAAAGGAAGGAATTTGTTCATGTAATTATTTAGCTTATCCGTTTATTAGTTCAACCTTTTTAGGGTTCTTTTTATCATTAGATGCGCGGCTAATTGACTGATCGACAAAAGCACGAACTGCAATAATACCTTGGAAAACACAATTTGCAAAAATAATTGTTTTAGCTATAGGTGAAATGTCATCAAACGTTTTATACTTACCGAGCTCGGCAATAAGCGGCGGTAAAGAAGCGATCAAAAAGTAAAGTACAGCACGAAACCATACACAATCTTTCATGAAAGTATTTATTCTGTCGTTCACGATAATGATAACAAATACTTCAATCTATTCAAAACAGTTAACATTTCATCCCGGATATTGAGTAAATCAGAATCCTTAGAAGAATCCAGTTCATTATTAAGAGAGAGAAGATATGTAATATAATCATTAATATAGGTCATATAGCTGTCAGTAAGATTGTCGAGTTCAATACTATACGTTAGCTTGGCTTTAACCTTGCCATATTTTCCGATATAAGTCTCTACAAAAGTATCAATGAGATCATCTAATGCTTCATATGCTTTTCCAAAAGCTTTATGTTGTGCATAGCTTTCAGTTTGCCAATGAAAAATTCTTAGCTGCTGTTGAATTTTAAGAAATGGTGAGATTAATTTCATTTAGGAATATTTACTCCAAAAGCGTTGCAAAGCAATACAATTGCGGTCTGTTCTTTATCATTATAATTATATGATTCGTAGTCACCATAAGGATCAGCAGAGCTTGCAGACAATGTTGATGATGCCTTCTTAATCTTCTCTGTAATTAAAACAAGAAGTTGGTTCAACACCATATCTGATAAAGCAGCTCTTACAAACTCTACAATATCGCCGTATTGAAATTTGCCTTTAAGTGATTCAAATGGATTTGCATAAAGCCCGAATACATAATGAGGTATATATTTCAATGTAAGCTTAGCACAATCCTGAATTACGTGAAAAGCTGCAGGGTTAAGAATTGTTACACCGGTTTCAGGGTTGGTACTCGCTTTCGTAGCTGGTCCTACTAATTTTGCTTCTTTAGCTTGACTGTTCTGTAAAAGAATATCTATAAAGTTCATATCTTTTTTAATTCACCTATTATCTCTTCTTTACTTATACATTTATGCTCTATTCCATAAAAATCTAGAACATCTAACCCGCCTTTGTCGAAATCATATTTTAATGTGTAGATAATTTTCTTGATACCGTGACCAGCAATTGCTTGTGCACAACAGGTACAGGGTTGTAACGTTATTGCCATTGTCTTAGCCTGTCCATGTGATATTCTAGCTAGTAAATTTGCCTCTGCATGAATCATATAAGGTCGACGAGCATTTCTATCGTTCCAAAATTCTGACTGTACTTTCTTACCAGCTGCAAGCCCATTATAAGCAACACCAAGAACTTCATTATTATGACCAAGCGCGCATGCTCCAACTTTCATATATGGATCTTCACTACGCCGGGTAGCTGTCCAAGCTAATAAAAGAGCATGCCTATCCCAATCAACTCGGCTCATAATGATCAAGCATTAATTTAACATCTGTCTTAAGATAAGGCGTTGGGTAATATATAAACTTTTTCGAATCTCTATCATAATAGAAAATTCCAAGTTGGTTAACTTTTCTACCAGTTATATTTTGATACATATAAGCGTAAAGAGAAAGCTGAAGGGAGTAGGTTGTAAATTCGCATGCTGTTAAATGATTAAAAGGAGCTAAAAGATATTCAGAGTATTGGTTATATAGGTTAAACTTCTTATTGGTTTTAATATCAAACACACTGAACCCACCGTTCTCTTCAACACGAATAATATCAGCGGTACCTGCTAGCTTATATTCATGATTATACACTTTCTCTTCAACTAATAGTTCGTCCTTTCGATCTACAATACCTAGATCTACATAGCTCTCAATAGCATCTTCATATCCCTCTTCAATAGTACCGTCTTTATTATACTGCTCAATGGCACTGTGAAAGTTAGACCCATAGACCTTACTATCTTCATTAATCTTCTTCCAACGTGCTTTAATCTCTTCTTGTGTTACTCCTTCACGGTCTGCAACACGCTTTGATACGGCATCAACATCAAAAGGCTTTTTATACTTTGAGATTAATGTTGTAACTGAAATATATTCTTCTAAAGTAAACTGATTACGGTAAACGTGCCTCTTGGGATCAAAAATGAGCATAATATATTATAAGACAAGAGAAAGTATTATCAACTAACCCTTAAACGTATATGTGCAAGTATAACCTTCACCAATTTTAGACTTGTGCACTAAAGTGTAGCCAAGTTGCTTGAGTCGGGTATCTAAAATATCAAACCAATCCTTATCAATATTAAACAAAATGCTTCCGCGTTTACTGTCCACCAATAAAGTGTTAGTAAACTCTTCGCAAACCGCTACGCTCAGCGATGTCGACTTCACACATATATTTATTCTTTTTACTGATCGTTATCAATGTCAAAATCTTCATCATCGGAATCATAAATATTGGAGTCAATTATAGTTTCGGAATTACGAACACCGTGACGAAGTGAATCTAAAAGAATGTTTGCTTCTTCTTCTTTAAGATAAAGAATACCAACATCATTTCCATTAATAAGAAATTTTACGTGATAATTATCCCCCGAGGAATAAACCTTCTCCAGGGTAATTTTATTCATTAGAGTTAGCTAGTAAAATCATTTTCCGTCTTGAGCAACGCGCTTATTTTTTCGTATATGCTTCCAAATAAATTAAAATCTGATGGTTTAAAAAGACCTCTTGCCGCTGCTCCTTCTATAAGAGTATTTATTGCTCTCATATCTGAGATAGTAAGGTTTGAGGTTATTTCTTTTACTTGTACTTCTTGCATATATTTACTTAATAAACAAATCCACCTTCAAGTGTATAAGCAGTGTTGCCTTCTGCGTCCAAGATCTTTAAGATATCTTGTGAAAGCTCATTACATTGCTCTGAAGCAGATTTATGAGCTTGATACACATCGTCAGCATCCACGCGGACACGTTTAATTCTTTTACCATGTGCATCTTTTATAACTGCGGTGAAGCGATCAATAAATAACATAAAAGTATTATATGCGATGAAAGCTCTAGTTCAAGAATATTTTTTATGTGGGTAATAAAAGTTAAGCCAACAAGCAAGACAAAACACTGGCTCTCAAAATATAGAGTTGATCATAACGCGCTATCACTTGCCATTACAGCACTATTTGCAGACATTTATAAATGCAAAAAATATAAAAAGACAACTTTAGTACTTCAGGTCGATAGTCCGTATGAAAGTAGTTATATATTTGGTACAAATAAAATACGCATTTGTAGTGATCCAGATCCTAAAGCTAAATCTTATAGGCAAAAGAAGTTTGTTATTTTTTTGCACTTTCTACATGAATTTAGACACTGGATGCAATCTAAAATCTTTAAGATCAAGGATAACCAACTAAAATATACACAAGAAGATGTAGATAAAAACACCCATGCATATTGGCATAACAAATATGAAAAAGATGCACGAAGGTTCGAACGAAGGTATGTTCGTAGATTTATGAAGTACTACGTTAACTTCAGGAACGACGGTCAATGATCGACTTATAAAGGTAGCAAATAGAGGGGTAAGTAAACCACGTAAGAAGAGGAAAATACTTAGGAACATCAGTTATTAGCGTAAAAAAACATCCAACTACCAAAGACGTCCAAAAAGAGCAACATATAAAACAACCAAGAAGTTTAGCTAGGAATTTGCTCTTTATCATGATTGCCGTATTGACTTGATCATGGGAATACAAATTCTTGTGTATAAAGACCTGCGCTAAAGTAACTTGAAGAGGACTATAAAACCACAGCAACAATGCTGATAGAGTTATTAAGAGCCCTTCGACGTAATAGACGAAATTGCTTCCTTCCATACACTCTCCATAAATCTTGATTTTAATCCATTCTTTGCGCACTGTGAACAGCCTTGAGGGTTGCTCATTAACTTATCAAGCTCTTCTTTGTATGCAGCACGAACTTTTTCACACATTGGTACTTCACCCGGGCAAGGGAGATCTAAATTAAAGAACTCTTCAATAATGACATTCATGTCTCTCATAGGAATATTTATGTTATGATCTATGCCTTTCAATAGACCAAACGTACATGTAATTGAAGCACTACTACGATTAGTATCTTTAAATCTTGAAATTAATCTATGGTATCCATCCATTAAAATAAAATGGTTATTTTGATCCTTAATTAATATTACAGGAGAGGTAGCAGTTACCAAAGCTTCATCACTTAACAACGCATACTCCTCAATACTTCTTTGTGATATAACGTATTTTGGATTTGGCGATATTGCTTCTTCAAAAATAGTCTTTATTTCACCATCAAAGCTAAAAATAGTATCTTTATGAATAATAATATTTTCATTCTCAAACCAAGTAATGTGTTCTGATAAACACTTCAAACTTTTATATGCATCTTTTACATACTTCAACCCATCGTCGTCCGCAAGTTTATAGTTAATAAAAAACGATAAAAAGAAATTATAAACTGTCTCAGGAAGCTTATTCCTAACTGCGTTTAGATCTTTTCTTAATTTTTGCTTGTATAATTGTACAAGAAGGCTCATTTTCTATGCTTACTATTTAAATGTCTAATATATTTTATTAATTTACTACAAGAAAACTTTTGAAATTCGTAGTTGTCTTTTTCATAACAATGACCTCCCCAGCCAAATTTACCATCAGGCCCAGGTACCTGCATATGGGTTATTCCTATTCGCTTATCTAAACCAACGAGATGCGTATACTCGTTGAAAGACGAACCACAGTTTATTTTTTGATGTATTAGATACATCTCGTTAAAAAAAGTTACTTTATAGGCTAAAAACGCATTTTCAGTATATTTTACTAATGCTGCGGTTTTAATATCTGTATAACTAATATCCTTAAGGCGTTTTAAACGCTTTTTAAGAATTGTCGCGACCTTAACGCATGCTTTTTTATTACCCCCTAAAATAAGAAAATCTTGATTATTAAAATCAATAATATTTGTTCTATGTGAAAGATATTCGGGAGAAAAGATTAATTTTATATTTTTAAATTGCTTCTCTGCATTGTGGTAAAAGTCGGGTGTAGCAGTAGACTTACAGCAAACAATAGTATTTGTAAAGGTTTTATTAAGATCAGATAACACCGTATATAACGTTTTAAACTTTTGATTTCTTGGTGTATCAACACAAACAAAAATCACATCAAATTGGTCGTTTCTAAAGTCACTAATTTTATTTTTATTTATTTTTGGATCAATAATGGTTTTTTCTGTTGTGTTAAAAATAGACGAAACAGCTGAACCCACATATCCATGACCAACAATTAAGACCTTACTCATAAAAGTATCTTAAACACATAAATGCCTCTGCATATTGCATCTTACATTCTGAACCACGTTGCAGCGCTTTATTACGTATACCCTCTGCGCTTCTTGGATGTGGGTGATTATTAATTTCACCTTTATAACATTGTAATGCTTGAATTTTTTTATTAATATCTTCTTTTGTCAGTTTAATATAAAAATTTGGATTAAATTTCATATAGCTTTGCGGAAACCCTTGATCTGTACTGCTTATAATTTCACAGCAATATATTTGTTTTATATTACTAAATCCCCACACTCTAGAAGAGCGTATCATGTGCTCAAAAATTCTCTTATGATCTTGATGTACATCTCCCCAAAATGGAATAAAGAGTATTTCTGGATTTACCTCATGAGCAATATTTTCGAGATTCTTAAAAAGCTTTAACCCGTTATTATAGAGATATTCTTCTGTATAATTTAACCTTAATAACTGTTGATATCCAAGCACGCTTTTTGCTTTTTCTATATCCTTAAATTGTTGTGCAGTTCTTTCATCTTCTTCTCCACGACAAATAACAACAGTAATATCATTATTTTTTGATAGTTTATATAATGTGCCGCCCATACCTAGCGCCTCGTCATCACCATGTGGAAAAACCGCTAAAATTTTCTTATTGATCATATAGACAAAGCTATAGCTTCGTTCATATATTTTAAATACAATTTATGTAATCTCAACAACGACAGCAATCCAATCCCCGTTCCATGCTCGTCAATAATACGGAGACGCGTATGATCATTAAAGCAATCTTCAAGCTTTGTCGACGTCCAAGGTTTTTTAGGACCATTAAACTGAAAATTATTGTTGTTAATACACGTATTAGCATCTAATAAAGAAGTAAGAAAATTATATTTTAAAGGAAGCATTGTTTTTTTATTTTCAAAATATGTATTAAGAATTGGCTCATCACTAGCCCATAAATTAGTACCGTTTTTTATTAGCGGAGCAGGAGATAAGCTTAATTCAATTAGTTCACTTCTTACCTTTTCATTAAGATATTCCTTACCTATAACCATAAGACCGGCATCAAAACAGTCTTCACCGACATATTGCGGAATATATTCAGAAATTGATTTAACAACCCCAAAATTGCAATCCAATTCAATTAAAGGTTGAATGCTCTCTAGAACAAGAAAATCAGTATCAATAAAAATTACCTTTTCATATTCTTTTAGACAAAATATTTCAAACCTATAATTGCAATTATATAGCCATTTACGATTTGTAGAGTCATATTCACATCTTTCATAAAGTGAGGTTTCAATAGGCTTAAAAAAAGTATTTTTATAGATAGTTTTAAGCTTTTGTTTATTTAAATCGCTTAAATCACCCCAGTCTAAAACAATAATATCAGATTTAAATCCCGGAGTGTTTTTAACTATACTATAAAAAGTAGTAAGCGCGCCAAGAATATAATTATCGTTTAAAACCGTTACAACTGCAGATTTCATTAATCCTTTAGATTATTCTGTTGCTTATAAAACGTGTAAATATCTCTAATTCTTTTATTTTTACTTATAAGATAAAGAAAAAATCTATTAATTAGACTCAAAGGAAAGGGTAGAGGCCTAATTAAATCTAAAAATAAAACAACTCTATTTCCTTTTGAATAGTTCCATGCTTTATGCTGTAATGTATCATCAAAAATAATACACTCGGTATTATTCCACTGTCGAGTGTTGCCCATAACGTCTAGGCCCACATCACCGCTTTTATCTTCAAGCTTAAGTTTAAAGAGACATCTTAAAACCCCTTTATACGGGCCACGATGATATTCCATATATGAGTTAGGGGGCAATATAGAAAACATAGCGGTTTTTATATTACTGTGTTTACTCAAAATATTATAAGTTTTAGGGCATTTTAAAATATTACTTTCTATAGGATTACCGTAAGCAATAAGAAAGAAGACTGTCCAATTAGAGTCTTTAAAATACTTATCTGGAGCTGTATGGGCAGAAATATCTTTAAATTTTATTCCTGAAACATCATTTAATTCTTTAAGAAATATTTTTTTATTCTTTACCAAATCTGATACTATAGAAAACTTTGTTATATCATAATATACAGGTGTAGGAGTATATTTTTCTACTAAAAATTCAAATACTTGCATTATCCTGTTTATCATAAAGGCCAAAACCTCATTTCTAATGACATGCGCGTTAAATCATCATTAAAGTTTCGTCCACCTCCATGTATAGCATAGGGTGTAAAAATCATTAATTCGCCTAACTTAGGATTTGGAGTAATCATATTAAGACCGTAATCCGAACTTACAATAGCGGGGTTAGTAAACCGTACATTCTCTACAAATGCTTTACCTTTAGTAATTCGCAAAGCACTATCTGGCCAGTAATGACTACCAGGAATAATAGGCAAAGAAGACATATCATTACTACCTGCAATAGGTGCGTAGATATTAATTATCTTTCTATTTCTCTTTAAATGACAATCTCTATGAGGAGGGTTATTATCTTTACTCTTCGGCCTTACAATTCTTAACCAAAAATGTTTATTCTTAAAGAACAAATATAAGCTTTTTTTACAGGAAAATTTTTTATTACAATTAAAGCTTACTATATCATTAAAATGGTCATGACTAAAAGGAAGCAAAGAGAGAGGAATGCCTGATATACCAAATTTACCTGCTGCAACATAACTTAATAGCTGTAAATGCTCTTTGTCATCTACAAATTCATGATACTTATCTAATGTAAATTTACTCGTCTCTATGCTTTTTATTTTTTGTAGATTTGCTAATATGTATGTATAAACAAACTCATAGAATGAAGTAAATAACGCTTTATTTAAAAACTCGCGAATACAATAACCGTCTTTTTCCCACGAATTAAAAATAGATCGACCGTCATCCATATAAAGAACGTTATTAGCTCCACGTATGATATTCTCCGAAACTACTTTTAGAGATAATTCTCTATCGTTAATTTTATATTTTAAAATGTCTTCAATCATACTATCTAATAATACCTCCGCTAGAGCTAAATTTATATTTTGATAAATCTTGATAGAAGTTAATAATATCTTTATTTTTTTCAGGTAAGACATTAAAGAGCCTTAGCCCTCTACAAGCATCTTCCGGTGTCATATAACAGTTCCAGCCAACTAATTTAAACTTCTCAAAATTGTATTCTTTACCTTCTCTACCATTATACCTTGCTAGCTTTAACCATTCATAGGCTTTTTTATTATCTGTAAGAACCATACCTCCTTTGCCTATTTTTAAATGCTTCTTGACATGAAATGAAAGGCAATGAAGGGTGCCAGGAACATACATATCTTTTGTAAATCTTAGCGCACCATCAATAATAGGAAGAGGATCAAGCCTATAAATGCCCTCCCAATTAATATCTTTTAAAACAGGTTTTCCACCCGCGTGAATTATTGAACACGGCACTGAAATATAAGTCTCTTTTGGTATAATTATTTTCTTACCTCGAGCATTACAATACATTAATGATAAAAATAGGGCACTAGTACAACTATCTACCGCGACAGCATATTTTGCTCCTGCATATGAAGACACGGTTTTCTCAAATAAATCTACTATATCATAAACTTTCATATTTCATAACCATATAGGGTAGATATATGTTCCATTGTTCTATCAGCCAGTCTTAATGCTGTAGTGTTCTTTGAACTTATTTGTGCAAAAACTACAGTACCTTTAGGTAGCCTTGATCCCATATCTTTAAATATAGCTACTGAAATATCTTCTCCAGTGATTTTGTATTTTTTATACAAAGTTTTTAATGCAGAAAAATCATAAAAATGGCCAAGGTAATGTTTTTTATCAACATAACTAAATCCAACGTCTATACTGTTTACTATAGCAATTCTCGCTATCAAGCAATTAGCAATAAACTGTTTATGCTGATCATAGGAGGGTAATTCTGTCGGCGTAACAAATTTAATCAACGATCTCGGATTAGAATATCTTTGACGTAATAGCTCATACGTAAAGTTTGTATCTCTATCTGTTACTTTATCAAAATCTCTTGTAGTTATTACGTTCATATTAACCAAAAACCATCCTCTTTTATCTTTTTAATCTTCTCTCTACATGAAGGAACAGGATCTAAGTTCTCGCAAAAATTATAATGTATACCATATGCGTTTTCAAGAACTTTTTTCTTTAAGTAGGCAACATTTAATAAACTACCGTTTGCAAAATCAAAAACACTAATTTTTTTTATTTTAACTGTGTTATTAAATTCTTTAACAAAATCATTAAAAGCAGTTTGAGCAGCTCCTTCTTCTATTCCTTTAGGGTATTTTTTAAACGTAAATTCATTAAAGAAAGATATAAAAATCTTTTCAAATTGTTCGCTATATTTATAATATGCTACTGCACCATTTAATTCACCAAATTTATGTTGATCGGTATATCCCCAGTCTTTAACATTCGGACCTATAGTAGTTATAATTTTATCTTTCTGTCTTTCTAAATGAAAGCTATCATATCTCTTATCGCTAGTTACTGCTATATCTGCCTTTTCACATTGATTGGTAAAAAATACTAAAGGATCTTTTAAAAAAACAACATCAGTATCCGAAAACAGTACGTTACATTTGTGTTTGCGTGCATATTCTAGAGGACGTTTGTATTTAAAAAACTTTTCTATTTCAATCCACTCAGCTCTAGATAATGCTTCAGTACCTGCGTCATCTAAAATACAGGTGACGTCGTTTTTAAGGCTATCATAACTAAAGCGATCGAGACAAAAAACTATTATATTATTTTTTAGTCCAAACTTTTCAAGGTTAGCAATCCAATTCTTTGTAAGGTCTAAATATACTTTATTAATTGTAGTGGCTATAATTGTGTTCACTTCTTACTATCATGTATATTTCCAGTAATGCTCGTCTCTACTGGAAGCGAATGTGCAATGTGTTCTATATTTTTATCCATATAATAATCCCAATGTGAATGCTTATCTAGAATATCTTTATCTAGACCATTAGGAGCCGCAGTATAGCTGAGCAATGTTAGCGCACCAGTTAACCCGGTATTAACAACTGTCTCATACGGTGTATTCACTCCATTAAAAATGTTATCATCAAAAGAAACACCACATTTGGCAAATGCAGCTTTAAAATACATTACTAAATCTGAAAGAAAGATATCTGGATCATTCTCTACGTATCTACCCGCTTTGATCGGTGTATACATATAATATGAAATATGTTCTAACTTTGTATCTAAATGCACAACTTTACTCAGTAATTTGTATCGCCTTTCAAACCCTAATAAAAATTTTAATGCCTTTAATGCATCATCTTCATTACATATTACAAATGCTAATCTAGATATTCTCAAATTAGCACTTATAGTATTCCATAAACCTTCTATAACTTTATTATAAATTTGATTATTATGATACTCTGCAGAATGTATACTAATACCAATTTTATTAATCTTTGCATCTTTTAAGTGCTTTACATATTTTTTATCTGCTAATTTTAAGCCGTTTGTTTGTATATTTGCTTTTTTTCCAAGCCTATTAATTTCACAAATAATTTGATTCAAGTCATCTCTAACTGTAGGTTCTGCACCTACAAGAATAATTTCCGGTGTTTTTATGTCTTGTATTTCACTAAAAATTCTTAATAAAGGTTTGTCCTTTGTAGCATTATCAGGACTATAGTAACAATGCTTACAATGTAAGTTACATTTGCTTGTCACATCAATAGCAGTCATTAAATTAGCGTGCGATGAATGCTTATTGCAAGAAACATCTGAAAAATTGAAATTTTTATCTTCTAAAGAAAGATATAGTTTTTCTAAAAATTCATAATTATTCTCTATCAAATACTCAGATATACCGCATTTATTACACGTCTTAACGACATATGCTTTTTTGTCACGCTCTTCTATAACACCATCAATAGGCTTATTACACTTAAAGCAATATACATTTATTTTCCTGTTTTTCATTAATTGGTAATATTTATAGATGGTCTTGAAAAATGATACCACGGAAATCTTGTATTTGAGAGGGCATTAAACTCTTGCTCATTAACAGGATGTATTATAGTATTATTAAAAACAGAAAATGAAAAATCTTCTTCATGTCTAGATAGCGAATAGCCATCTTTTCTTATAATAAGTTTCTTAAAAAAAGGAAATAATGTTTGCCCAATAAGTCTATCTTCACGACCTTTTAAAAATCTAAGATGGTTACTATATTCTTCCGAATTTTTATAATTTTTATTAAAGATTTGTTGCGCTTTTAAGCTTAAAAAATATCCCCCGCCATTGCAGAACTCATATATTAGATTACTCTCTATAGTACTACTATATCTCTTATCTGTAACCTTTTCAGCATGATATGTAAATTTTCCGGGACCAGATTTATGAAAAAACCCACCATAATCAAAGTTAAAATTATATTTTTTTATACGTTTAATGTCTATAAAACTATCATCATCTATTTTTAAAATATTTTTTTTATATTTTTTAAAAAAAAGTAACCCTTCAATAACTTTTAGATGGAGCATTTCATATGTATCTAAAACATTTATATTAAGAGTATCACCATCAAGAAAAGTGTGATCTGAACCGCCTAAAAGAAAATAGTATTCTAATCCGCTATTCTTAAATGCTGCCCTTAATAATTCCTGTTTTTGTTTATTTTTCTTACAGGTTGTAATTAAAATTATTGCGTTAGCTATTGTTACATCCGCGTGCATATATAGGTGCCGGTTTTAATAATTCAGGCCAATATTCGACAACATCAATAGGGGTTGCAAATTCTTTGTTTTCTATTTCACAACACATGTCATCTAGCATTTGTTTTATTTCACTTACCTCTATCTGTAAATCTGGCAATTCTTCTTTATTTTCTATACTATTAATTTCTTTATCTAATGACGCATAAGCCTTTTGTGCGTAAAAAGTTATAACACCTTTCCATTTACTCTTACAGCTCTCCACTAATTGTACATCTTTTTCATAAAGCTTATCTTCTGTAATTTCTAGAATAGCTAGCACTTTCGAAAGTTTACCCTCATCAACTGTTGTTAACAGATATTCTTTACGTTGTTTCATTTTTTTAAGCATTTCTGGTCTATCTGATATATTTGGATCAAAGAAAAGCTTTTCGTAACATTCTTCTTTTAAAGAATAATAATCCATGGTTTTCCATTTTTCATATTCTGTGTCTATTTCTTTTTTATGACGGTCTTTAATATCGTTAATAAATTCATGATTATTTGTATAGTGAGGCTCAAGATCTTTAGGATCAAATTCACCACTAAAAACATGAAACGAATTAATTTTTTGCGGACTAAACAAGACTTCAAATTTCAATACATTGTCTATTTTAACATTTTTTCTGCGGTACATGTCGTAGAAATTATATTTGTTATTTTCCTTATAAAATTTTTTTACTCTTGTTAAAAAGCCGTAGACCACCTCTTTACCGTCAAAATACGTAGTTAAGCAAATATAGAATTTTGAATACTTGAACAGTTGGTCTAATTCACCCATAATAGTATTTACCTAGCTAAAAAAGAATTTCAATATTATGTTGGCGGGTTTAAAATTTGTGCAGGGATATCTGTTCTATAATTTAAAATAACTTTGGTATTACCGCCGCCATACGGTACTGTAACATTAAAATTACGTTCATACCCGGTATCCATATCAACGACTCTTACTGGATAAGAACCATTATTAAAGCCCGCTCCTGCACCACTACACCATGGTCCGCTGCCTTGGGTATTGCTACCTGCTTCGCCATACATTGCATTTTGCGCTACTATGCTATTGTTTATATAAATATCATATTTATTTGTTGGCTCGCGAGTCGGATTATGCCCTACACTAACAGTAATTTTGCCATTATCACACGTACCGTACTTGCTTGTTTGTTCCGGTATACCCGTTGCATCAATATTCATAGCTAGTGAAATACCGCGAGCATCACAAAATTCACTAAATGCATGGGGTGTTGCACTGTTCATATTTCTAGTTAAACACCAATTAACATATAGTGCTGCTAGCGTACTTACCTGATAACCCTGTTGACGAGCAGGGGTTTTTAATCCAAGCTCTCTTAAAATACTTAAATTACGGCCTGGGCCTGCTGCAGGAATTTTTGGATAGTTAACACTATAGGGAAGCCCAGTATTAGCTAATGCCCCGTCACCGATACTAATAGGATCGAGATCGGGGCCTAACCCATAAAGGTTTGACGCCAAAAAGCGCGGTGTAACAGCAGGTGTTGGCGTCGGGGTAACAGAAGGCGGAGGCGGTGAAGGTGTCGGTGTAGGTGTAAAAGCTATAGTACCTATTTGATTAAGAATAAAGGATTGCCCGTATCTATCTCCTGAACCTACATCACTATTTGCATTACCTGGAGCTCCAACTAATGCGGTACCGCTGTTGAGTGTTTCTAGAACGTTTATAGAGCTTCCGAACGCAGTTTTAAGAGCTCTTGGTGAATCGATAATAAAAGCTGGTTGAGGATTATATGGCACACTAAGATCATACGCATATACTTTGCCTCTATCAGAACTATAAGCTTCTGCACCAATAAGAGCTAAAGTGAGACCTGAGGAGCCTGAAGCAGATAATGCAACAGCATCGCCAAAATAATTACCAGGCTGTGAGTCGCCAGACGAAATTATAGATTGTAAAGTCCAGTATAACCCAGAGCGTTTATATATAAACGCCGCGCCAGTGTTTTGTAAATTATTAAAGTTATCTATAGTAAGCTTATTTCTTGAGCCAATAAGTAAATAATCACCTTTAACATCAATATCACAACCAAATTGATCACCAGCGGTATCAAGGTAAGCACCATTAAGAGTAATAAGTTGACCATTTATCCAACCTAAAGTAGTATCATATCTATAATAATAAACAGCACCGCGGTTGCCATAATATGGCGCGCCTATAAAAATTTCATCTCTACCTGTATTAACAGCAATTGATTTACCGAACTGATATTTATCTACCGGCGCTATATTACCAGAAGAAAACGCTCTTACAAATGTCCACCCTGTAGTACCGTTATTACTAAAATACTGCAACACTGCTTGTTGATTATTATTACCTGTGGTGCCCACAAACAGTGTGTTTGCCCCCGATAACTTTACACAATAGCCAAACGAATTTCTAAAGTTTACTGCAGGTGTAATTGTTTGTGTTAAGCTTCCTGCAGTATTGTATACCAAAACACTTCCAAAACCCCCGTTAGCGCCGGGAGCACCTATTACAATATTTGTATTAGTATTATCTAACGTACAACCAAAATAATAAGGCGCTGCACCTAGACCTGTACCGGGGTTTAATATTGCATTTTGTGACCAAGTAGTACCAGATCTTGAAAATATATATGCGAGGCCATAGCCGGTATTAGCACCTGGAGCCCCTATAACGAGATAATTACTAGCTAAAGATGTTTCAAATCCCATTAAGCTATTAGTAATTGGCGATGCAGCATCTAAAGATTGAGAGCTATATGCCATATTATGTCTTTCTCCTCAATTCTTTGATAGCTTCAATAATCAAAGGCATAAGCTTTTCATATCTTACAGCCTTAGCCCCATTACGTCTTGTCATAACAATTTCAGGCAAAATTTCTTCAACCTCTTGTGCAATAACACCAACATCTTTGCCTGAGTACGGTGAATTATCATTCCATTCAAAATTAACACCATTTATTTTTTCAAGCTTATCTAAAGCTGATACAATAGGTGTAATATTCTTTTTATAATTTATATCTGAAAGCGCAAATGCGATTACGTCTTCTGATACTCTTAAGTTTCCACTAACAGAGACCCAGTTTGTAGATGTACCGGTATCAAATATTATTCCTCCTCCTGGATTGGAGAAAAGAATATTAGCGTTACCTGCAGTATAAAATTCAATATTACCGTTATACACAGGGGCTGCAGCTCTCATATCAACGACAAACCCTTTATATCCATCACTATTATAGTTACTCTGTATATTTAAACCGCGGTTGGGTCTAAATAAGCTCGAAGCAGAAGCAACTAAATTAGCGGCGAACGAATCAAAATTAGTTGTTCTACCTACACCAATACCTACAAACTGATTTTCACGGATAGAAAGAATAGAAGGGAATGTATTACTAAAGGTATTTCCTTCTTCAAAGCGCGCAATGGATTGGTTGTCCTGTGCAGGGTAAGTTGCTTGCTTGACAACCATAGCCACATCGTTAAGATTATAATTAATAACACTTAGTGCGCTTGTAGTAGTGACTTTAGTTTCAAAATATGTTGTATCTCCATAAACAGAAAGATTACCGAGAATGGTAACATTAGAGTTAAGATCAAAAAATACATCGTTTCTAAACACTGGTACACCGCGAATATCGAAATTTGGAGCTCCGAGAGAACCGTTGTTATGAGATGATAGATAAGTTGTAAGAAGATTATATGTATCATTATATACAACACGAACCGCTTCTTGATCTTTAGCAAATAAACTTAAATTACCGGCACTCTTTAAATTAAAATCAGCGTTTAGTGTATTAATACATGCAGCGTCAACGAAGATGGGATCATCGGATTGAAGTTGAATTTGTGAGTTACTTCCCTCGCTATTAACATATAAAGAACGTGCTACGTTAACTGTAGCTTCTAGATTATTGTTAACGCCTCTCTGTGCAATATTACCGAAATAGAAACTTGAGTCTGTATAAGGTGCAATAAGATCCGCACAAAGAGAGAGAAACCTTGAATCGAAATCAATTCTATTCTTAATGCCCGGTAAGCTATATAATGGTGAAACTGAGCCATCATACTGCAATGCAAATCCATCTCCTAACAACTCATTTGAAACTCTCCATGCACCGTTGGTAGGAGCTTTTTCTATGGATCGATTATTATTTGATAAAGCTCCTGCATATGGAAGTGGGTGAATATTAAACCATCCAAATAATGGACCATCTTCTCCGTTATACCCATAGAGAACATTGTCGGTTGTTTGAAAAATTGTATCACCTTTTTGTGCAGAAGACGAATATGCAGTTATATTACCGGTAGCACCGAGAAACCTATTACCAACAATCACACCTCCTGGTGTAATGCCATCGCCCATAAAGAGCCTCTGTGTATCGATACTATAACCAAGCTCTCCTTCTGTGAGCGTTGTTTGCAAGCGCTCAGATTCCAATCCTCTACGAACGAGAATTTTAACTACTGTATTAGATGAGATTTCTATAGCCATTATGAAATCCTCAAATATCCGCTCGCATCTCTCCAGAGCCTGTTAGTTCCCGGTACACCAGCTGTACCTGGCAAGAAGTTAAAACTTAAATTAGATGCGTCTATCCCTTGTCCACTAGTATTAATAGATCCGAAGTTAATAGCAGCTTGATTAACCGTTAATACCCCGCTTACAACTTTGATTGTATTATCATCATAATTAATTTGTATAGGCCCTGTAAGACCGTTTCGAGTAAACCCTTTTGAGTAATCAAATGCATTGTTATTTATTTGTGCGCTTCCGATTGCACCATCCTTAATTTGCAGAAATCCATCATTTCTATATTCTATGGTAAAATTATCAACATACGGTCCAATAAATTGATAAGCTGATTCAACTGCGTAATTTGGAAAATTTTGTAAATTTATACCGGAAAGAACATACAAACGATTATCTGTTCTATTAAAAACAATATCACCTACTTGTGCAGTAGTTAATGTAGGATCTGGGTTTTGAATATCTCCAGAAATGAATTTAATACCCGCGGGATTACCGCCTCTTGTACTTCCGTCTCCAACAAATATTCTACGGGAAGATGCATCTGTTGTATACCCTACTTCACCTACATCAAGAGTAATCTGCCGTCTCTCATAATCTGTACCTCTTCTAATCTTAAGTTTTATTACAGAAACAGTAGCCATATATCAATTATTTATCTCTATGTATTTATTTTATATGGTTTAATTACTAGCTAAATCAAGTAATTATATCAAAAGCTTTGCTAGCATTCCAGTAGTACTTATTGCCTGGTATAAAGTGTGTAAAATCATCATAGTTAAAAGGTGAGTCATTCACAAACGTTCTCTGTGGATCGGTTGATAAGCTCGTTACATGGTAAATATTATCTGCATAATCTGCTATAGGAGCTGGGGAATTACCTTCGAACACTGCTATTAACCCACCGGTAGGAATATGAAACGTTGCCATAAAGCTTTATGTTATAATATCAAATGCTTGATATGTTTCCCAGACGTAGAGTGTTCCAGGAATAAATTCTGATATAGTATTAAAAGGAGAATCTGGTGCGTAATTACCAATTGGTTCTGTTGATATATCGAGAATATAATTAATATACTGGTCGTATTGCGAAATAGCTACAGAGCTATTACCTTCAAATGTTGTTTGAGATCTTCCTTTCGGAACGTGAAATACCATATACGGTTATTTAGCTATAGAAATATACATTACCACTCTGGAAGTTCTGGTAATAGTAGGTACCATCAAAAGGATCAGCAAATGCAAAAGGTGTAGGGGGATTGAGTCTAGACGCATCAAAAGTTAAAGATGCAACTATTACATCATCCATATAGATGTTCATACCTATTGGCGCTTCAAATGTGGGGCTGTCACCATTATAATACAAGTATGCTGTTTCAGATTCTGCTTGGAAAAGAATATTATCTTTAAAATCATCTGCAGATAATGATCTTGAAAGTACTGCAGGGCTTGGCGTCATTGAAGGTGTTACAGAAGGCGTACAAGTATGTGATGGTGTTACAGAAGGCGTACAAGTATGTGATGGTGTTACTGAAGGTGTCTGTGTGACTGAAGGTGTTTGTGTCGGGGTTGGTGTGGTTGTTGGTGTTTGTGTTGGTGTAGGGGTATGGGTTGGCGTTGGAGGGGGTAATCCACCATTAACAGCAGCCGCAGCTCCTCGAAGCGAAACACCTTTAAATGAAGAGAAATCTGTAGCTGCGGATTGTCTTGCTCTCGATAAATCTCTAAAACTAGGAGGTGTTGCCATACTATTATTTATATCTCAAGAGTATAATTTATTACATTTTTTACGGTATAATAAAGACTGCATCAGTTGGGAAGTAATATTGTGCGCCTGAAGGTACTGCAGAAATTCGGGCGACATATGTTGGACCTGAAGGAACATACTTATATCCAAAGTATATATTGTTTATAGCATTGTCAGGTATATCGATTGTAGCTACAAGAGTATTAAAGTTTCTTATTACAGGATCATTATAAATCTTTAGAACATTAGTAAAGTTGCCACTGCCGATAACTGGATTGTAATAGAATAATGCTGGCGGCTTACCATTACATACCCTGCCTCCAAGCGAGTGATCTCCACTTGCGCTATTAAAGACAGTACTGGGTATTGTTGGATAAAAGTCTTCACAACCCGTTAGAGTTACAGCAAACGTATACGGAATTGTTGGCGTTTGTGTTGGGGTATGCGAAGACGTTGGTGTTTGAGTGGGCTTTGTCGGAGTAACAGAAGGCGTATTCGTCGGTGTTCTTGTCGGTGTCGGTGTATTTGTCTTGGTAGGTGTAGGTGTTCTTGTCGGTGAGGCAGTTGGAGAATAAGTAGGGGTAAACGAAGGTGTAACAGAAATTGTAGGTGTGTTCGAAGGAGTGTTGGGTGGTGTCGCTGTTGGTGTAGGTGTGTTGGATTTTGTTAATGTGGGTGATAATGTCGGTGTCGGTGATTTTGTTGGCGATAAGGAAACAGTTGGTGTATGTGTCGGGGTCTTCGAAGGTGTAGGTGTATGTGTTGGTGTTTTCGAAGGCGTTTGTGTATTTGTTGGAGTCTTGGTTGGCGTAGTAGTAGGTGTTCCAGTTGGCGTTGCTGTCTTTGTCGGTGTCTGTGTTGGGGTGTTGGTAAACGTGGGTGTATTGGAAGGTGTAAGTGAGAATGTAATTGTTGGTGTAATTGTCTGTGTATTTGTTGGTGTTTGCGTAGGTGTAGGGGTAATTGTCGGAGATAGTGATACAGTTTGTGTATTTGTAGGTGTTTGTGTAGGGGTTTTGGTATTTGTAGGTGTTTGTGTCGGGGTCGGCGTACCGGTTTTAGTTGGTGTTGGTGTTGGGGAACCGGTAGGTGTCATTGTAGGAGTCGCCGTTGGTGTGGGTGTTGGGGATGGAAGCACCGGTGTTATTGGTATCATTCCAGTAGATCTACGCACTTCAAACTTAGTGTTTCTACGTATTTGAAATATATCCCCGGACATTAGAATTATTTATGAAAGTTTCAAGAATTTAAAGATCTTTATTGATATCTATCGTTAAAAGGTATAATTATTTATGTGAACGAAGATACTAATGCATGGTGGATAAAAACAAAAGACATTAGTGATATTTGTGCGATTATATTCTTTATTCCAGTTATGTTATTTGGCCTTGTGTTAAAACTGATATATAAGCTTTATGAACTACGAAACCCTAACAGATAAGCAAAAAGCTGTAATATCAAAGTTAAAGCTAATGTTCGAATCACAAGAACAATTGCACAATTGGTTATCTCTTCCAAATAAAATGTTTAGAGATAAACCTCCAATAGATTTATTATTATCTGGCAATTTTGATTATTTTGATAGGCTTTTAAATGCAAGCGTATGTCGTTAAATTGACGCGGTTTATTAATAAATAATTAAATGGTAGATTTTATTAAACAAAAGTATCATACTATTTTTGGATTTGATACTTCCCATAAAATCTCTGCAAAAGCTATTGATATTATCTATTGGATAATTATAGCGGCCGCTTATTGCTTTGCATATCATGCACTTAGCTTAATTCTTACATCGTGGAATTGGTTCCTGGTAGGATTAACATCTCTGGGAGTTGTAGGTCTACCATATTGTGTTAAAATTATATTATTCGGAAGAGATAAGTTCCCGCGTAAAGCTGCTCTTCTTTGTGCGTTCTTGAGTCTTCTTCCCACTATATTTGACTTTGCAGGTCTTTATTCAGAAACTGGATTACAGGATAGTTTAAAGCTTAGTAAAGTAAAGATACTTGAACAGATTAATGATTTCGAAGCTAATAGTAAAAAAGCTGCACAAACAGATTCAGATAGAATTAAAGAAGAAGAGAGAAATAAGATAGCTGATATTGAGGCATCTAGTTCGCGTAAGTTAACTGATATTAAGAAAGAGATTAATGAGGCTAATCAAAAAGTAATTGATGAAAAGTCTGGTGTTAAAGCAGATTACTCTACTGGCAAGCCTGGAGAAGGGCCTCGTACAAAAGAATTAGCAGCAGCAGTAAGACGTTTGCAAAGTGAAGCTGAAATTGAACAAAGTAATGCTCGTGATAAAATAGAAAGAGATGCAAACGTTGTACGAGGGCAAACAAAAGATGCTCTTAAGAAATCTGTAGAAGCTAATAAACTTATTGATGAGAAGTTCATAGACATTAAAAAAGAGGTTAACAAAGCACATAACTTCAAAGAGCTTGAATTAGCAGTTATCAATGCAAATGGTTTATTATCGACGGTTGCTTCTAAAGTGAATGTAGAGTTTAAAGCAACTGAAATAGCAGGATCTGATAATATTATTAGACTTTCATTTAGCTCATTATTGAGCTTTGAGGTTACAGCTCTTGTTTGTTTGTTATTAGCATTCTTAATGGAGATAGGCGATATTGTTATTGTTTATGTTATTCGGTACGAGAAAGAAAAAATTGAAGGTCCAAAAATCAATCACGACAAAGACGTTGCTTTCCCTATAAGAGTAGCTATGTTTAAGAAGACATATGATGGATATTAAACGATTTATAATGTGCGCTTGTAATGGCGAAGGTCTTGTTTTAGAAAAATTTAAAAATGAATCAGAAGTATATCTATCTCTATTTGGAAGAGGTCTGAATATTCAACGATATGGGTGGAAGAGTCGACTAAGACATATTTGGCAAATTCTAACAAAAGGGTTTCCCTATACAGACGAAATAGTTTTGACTAAAAAAGACGCTCAATATCTTGCAAAATCTCTCAAAGAATTTACAAAATGATTATCTTAAGCAAAGATAAATTTTCAATTAGACTCACACATCCAAAGCTTTTATTACACCGTAAAAGTGACTTTGGTGATATTGAATGTGGACCATATTTAACTGATACTGAAACAGGCATCTACTATAGTCGTTATGATTATGGACATGCATTTAAGCTACAGTTTTTAGGCTTTGGAATTGATATTTGGTGGCTTTAAACAGGCACGACCATTGTATACGGTGAAATAGTATAACCTTGAGGAATAGCAGACCATACATCTTTATCATTAATCTTAAGTTTACGTTCACCGCCAATTACAGCAGAACAATCTGTATTACGAATTAATCTAAGATTCTTATATGAATTATTCAATCCAGGAATAACAAATCGTTGACCATAGTTTAACCAACCAAGAGGTATTTCTTTTTCCATTCCACCAGTATATATGTTTAGAAATATAAAACAAGCTTTTTCTTGACCTTATTTCAATAACATATATAATACTAATATGGAATTACTAGAAATAGCAAAAGAGCTTGAAAAGCAAGCTGCTATAAATGGGGCAGATATTTTTGTCGATGTACAAACTGCTAAGTTTTGTTTCTTTCCGGTTATATCTGATTCCGGTGTTGTCGGAGCTGTAGGTAAGTATATTAATAAAGGTAAACCGTCTATCGGGTACTTTATATTAAATGAACGTATAGTTAAATATGCACTTGATGAGGGTTTTGATGTTGATTCTATATTTGATAGTTTTAAGAAAAACCTCTTCAAAGAGACGAGTAAAGATGAGTTTTTTACTATAATGACAAAAAAGAAAGATTGATTTTAATAATTTTTAATTCATAATAGTGTTATGAGTAAATTATCGCCCTCCAAGATTCAAAAACTTATTGCAAAAGGTAGAGTTGTTCCCGTTCTTGGACGTAATGAAAAAGGCGAAAATGTTCTTTATGGATACCGTAGAAAGAACAATAGAAGTACTAAAAGCCATGAGCAATATATGTTTGTTGAGCCAGTGGTTCTTGATAAACAAGTTGAAAACGTAAAGATATAATTTATTATTTAATAAATGAGAGGAGGTAATTTACAAATGATCGACTATAATAGCCGTGATCTCAAGCCGAAGACTTTCTTCGTCAAGATCGAGCGTAATCGTAGCGGTAACTTCACAGTTAAGCGCGCCAAGGTTCTCGAACAGAAGAACCAGTTTGCTCGTTCTATCCGTCGTGTTGATGCTCGTGATCTTACTCGCGCCATCAATCGTACCGGTGGTCTTAACGTTGCCTAATTAACGTTTAAATTGAGCGCCGCCTTTTTATCGAGGGCGGCGCTCTTTTTTTTTCTATAATAGCCTTAACAATTTATAAACTATTTTAAAAAATCTACTTGTGGATAATAGAAGTTCAAATATAATAGAGGTATGAGTTTATTGAACAGAGAAGATATCAATGCTCGGTTAAAGAAGAGCCTTCAAGGCACTACACCTAAGCTCAAATGCTTAATTACCGGCATTGAACGAATTACAAATATGGACTACCTTAAGACTAAGGAAAAGAAGTTTGGTACCGTTGATAACTATCTTAATAACTATATTAGTAGTGATGCGGTGAGATTGCTTAAACAAAAAATGCCTATTATAGACATTAAGAATACTTTAAATCCTAATAGCCCATATATACCTAATGATGTAATTGTTGCAGAAGCATGCAAATACTATAATGTATAACGAACCTCCTTTTCCTATTGGGCTTAAAAAGCCTGCACTTAATCTACCTCCAGAAAAATTGCGTAACCGATATGGTAGAATGGTTTATGGTCATAAGACTGCTGGGGCTATTGAAGTAATGACTAAAGAATGCTGGGATAATAATAAGAAATATTTCGTACCGAATGGTGCGCGTAGTTGCGTTAAAAATTTCTCAAAAACTACTTGACGTAACCTCTTCTTCCTTTATACTATAGGTATGATGAAAGATAAACCAACGTGGTTCTATACAAATGCTCCCACGCTCAAAGCAGCATTGAAATTAATGAAATCAAGACATAAAGTTAAACTCGCCCTTCGACTTAGTGATATTGAAGAGTTTATTAATCGAATGAAAGGGTCCCATGGTACTTGGCACCATCCTAAACTAGATAAACAAAATTTAAATCTTCTTGTGAGAGAATTTTTAACACAAGAACCAGATGAATATTGGAATCAATATGCCAGGGTGGATATAGAAAAACTTAACTTCAATGTAGTTAAAGCTACAAAAAAGAACTTGAGTAATATTTAATTTCCGTTATATTATAAATATGGAAAAAATATATTACTGTTCCGTATCGGGTGAACCTCTTGCAGGTTCGCGTGTCGAGGCTCTTAAGATGCTTGGTATTCCAGAAAATCTCTGGACTAGTATTGAGCATAGTAAGGTGAAGCGTAACAAAGGAATTTATTTTGGTTCCCAGGGATCCGGCAAGCTTATTATTGCAAGTAAAGTATATAATGAAAGCGATACTAATCTGGATGAGGCGTTGAACGAACAAGAGAAACACTCCGAAAAGCTTTATACATAATGAAACGTAAAGATTATTGTGAGGTAACTAATAAAATTGTTAGTACTGAACAAGTACTAGCACGCGGTCAACGTGCTCCAGCAATTGAATTAACCTTTAAAGTATCTGGTCATAATAGAACAGGTGGGCATCGCGTATATATTGATTATAGGTGTGCCCAGGAACTAATTACTAAACTACAAAAGGAAATAGATAGTATTGAATCTAAATACTTTGTAAATGAGTACTACAACCGACTACACAGACCCCTCGAAACGTTGCCTAGCTACTGAAGTAAAAGAGCTTGATACACAAACTCTCCTAACACGCAAAGAAGAAATAGGCGTGTATATGAAGACTGGAGTAGTAGCTAAATGGATGATTATAAAAAATGAAAGCACTGCCCTTGGTATAGAATTTTGGGGCTCATATGACTTTGCAAGGTACTTGTTGTTAATCAACATGGAACTCTTTGATAGATGTAACTCGTTCGAGCTACTACCTAAATTAAAGTTTAACTTTTAACTTGACGAACTGTCCAATTCCTTTATACTATAACGTATGAACATTAAGATGACCTCAACGAAGTTCACTCCGATCAACGAAGTGACAATTCCCGATGTGTATTACCGCCGCATGAAATGCGGTATCGAAAAGCTCGATGCTCTTTTCGGTGAAGGTATTTTACCTGGTAGCTCGATTACTTTGACTGCTCGTGCAGGCTTGGGAAAGACCACGCTTGTACTGCAGATGCTGGAAAGCCTGCATAAGAATGGCTATAAGGTAGGCTACTGTAGCTCTGAGGAGTCTGTTGCCCAGCTTGCTATGACCTGTAAACGTTTAAACGTTCAGAATATTAGCGTTTGTAACGAAGCTAATGTAGATAAGATCTCTAGTTATATGGAAGAACATGACGTTATTGTTATCGATTCATTCCAAGGTCTTGTTAAAGGTAATCTCCGAGGACGTGAACTGGAGAAGTATTGTATTGAGAAGCTTGTCGTACGCGCTAAAGAGACGGAGTGTGCGGTAATTCTAATCTGTCATAATACTAAAGCTGGCGGTATTAAGGGATCTTCTCTTATTATTCACGCTGTAGATGTGAATATGAGTATTAATCCTATCAAAGAAGCTGAAGCCAATGCTCGCTGCATTACCTTTGATAAGAATCGTTTTGGTCCTGCTACCGATATTGAATGCTATATTGAGTATAGTGGGTATGATTTTCAAACCGAGGTAGAAGTAGATGAACAGGCCACCCCTAGTTCAAAGTCTAAGAAGAAGCAAGATCAAAAAGAATCTATTCTTAAGCTAAAAGATATTACTCTTCCTATCGTTTGTAAGGTGCTTAGTATCGACTCAACGCGTGCGGGGTTCTTGCTCCGTGAGCTTCAGAACGAAGGTAAGCTTATTAAGGATGGTCGAGGTGCCGATGCGACGTGGGTTAAGTCAGAGCTGAATGTGACGGTAGTAGATAAGTCGTAATTATATCTTTCCAAAACTCCAGTACGTTTTACCGTCTATTACTGCTGATACCTCGTTACTATAGGTAGAGTATGGTAATATAATTGAACTACTAAGAGGTGGATTAGCACTTCTTACATCACCCCTATAAGCAGATACACTTATCATATTAGCCACATTATCAATCCGAATTCCCAGACCATAATTGGAAGTAGCATTACCTGCATGCAGCAGGCCTATTATTTTCCATGCACTCGTAGCAGGGTTTGTTGAGTTGATGCATCCATACAACAATGATCCGGAGTCTCCTCCAGAAGTGACATATACATTAGAAGTGGGGCTATAAAATTTTAACATATCTACAAAAGCTATAGTAGCGTATGTGTAATTAATATTACCACTAGTAGAGTTAGACTGTATTCTTATATCGCATGAACCGTTACCGATAGGTCCCAGCGTTCTGCCTGAACGAAAGATTGGATCATTTATGCCGAGATTGTTAATTTCCGATGTAGTAGCGAAATCCGGAGCGGTATTGAATGGAGCTGATAAAGGAAGCCAACTGCTAGTATCAACTAGCGAATTAGAGAGGTTTATTAAAGCTACATCTAATATATTATTACCGGTGGTTTTAAATGGCATAGCTCTCTTTAACGTTCCTAATCTATCTGGAGCATAATCAGTTATACCTCTATCCCAGGAACTGGGTGAATATGTAGCCGCATTTCTGTAAGCGCTTGCTGTAGCTCCATATGTCGCGTTGCTTGTTATAGTCATTGGTATACCGGCTAAGGGATCTGTACCCCCTGCTACCCCTCCTACATGATTATTAGTTATACCCACAATAGTTCCATCTAACGTATCAACAACTACACCCCCTAAAGTACCTGCATAGACATATCCAGATTTAGGAGATGCATGAGCAGATACACCCCCTCTTAACGGTCTTGTATAAGCTCTATTAGCGCTAACAGGAGCAGGAGCAGGAGCCATAGGCACTTGATTGTTTATACCAGAATCATTACAGTAAATAGGCATAGCTTCATTGATACCTTTTATTTCATATACATCTGTTAATATCTGTTCACCATTAATATCAAAAAATTTAGGAATTATTTTTTGTGGATCTATTTCATTTAAAGATTTTTTTGAAACTACACCAAATCTTAAACATTTTTGAGGCGTTACGACACCGCTTGTTTCTTTAAATCCTAGCTCTGTCTCTACTGCATCATAGTTATTTTCATTAAAAAGCTCTAATGCTTTTTGTCTTATTTTTTCTAGGGTTTCAGGTGAATGATTCATATAGTATTTATTGATAAGTTATAAAAAGTATTCCTTGCCCAGGTTGATTACCGGATTGTGTCACCGTAGGAGTAGTTGTTGGTGTAGAAGTAGGTGTAGGTGTTAAAGTTGGAGAAGCCGATATTGTCGGTGTTGGTGACTTTGTTGGTGTTATTGTTTGCGTAATAGATGGCGTTGTTGTAGGTGTAATAGATGGCGTTATTGTAGGTGTAATAGATGGCGTTGGTGTAGAAGTAGGTGTAGGTGTTAAAGTTGGAGAAGCCGATATTGTCGGTGTTGGTGACTTTGTTGGTGTTATTGTTTGCGTAATAGATGGCGTTGTTGTAGGTGTAATAGATGGCGTTATTGTAGGTGTAATAGATGGCGTTGGTGTAGAAGTAGGTGTAGGTGTTAAAGTTGGAGAAGCCGATATTGTCGGTGTTGGTGACTTTGTTGGTGTTATTGTTTGCGTAATAGATGGCGTTGTTGTAGGTGTAATAGATGGCGTTATTGTAGGTGTAATAGATGGCGTTGGTGTAGATGTTACTGCTATAGCCGATAGTGTTGGTGTTTGTGTTATTGTTTGCGTAATAGATGGCGTTGTTGTAGGTGTAATAGATGGCGTCGGTGTTGATGTCTGTAAAGGTGTATTAGGTGGAGTACGTGTTGGTGTAGATGTTACTGCTATAGCCGATAGTGTTGGGGTTGGGGTTGATGTCTGTAAAGGTGTATTAGGTGGAGTACGTGTTGGTGTAGATGTTACTGCTATAGCCGATAGTGTTGGGGTCGGTGTTGATGTCTGTAAAGGTGTATTAGGTGGAGTACGTGTAGGTGTTGGTGTTGATGTTTGGGTTACTGTAGGTGTTAGTGTTATTGTCGGAGTAGGAGTAGGTGTATTAGTTAAGGTAAGCGTCGGTGTTTGGGTTACTGTAGGTGTTGGTGTATTCGAGGGCGGAGGGTAACTTGTGATAGGAGGTACATATACACCACTTGCAGCAATTCCTAATATGAGAGAACCTGTATTTGTATAATAAATTGTATACAAGTTACCTAAATTGCTAGAAATAGTAGCGTTCTCAGTTACAAAAATTTCTTGTTTATTAGCTGATAGTCCGCTTCCGTAATTAAAAGCTAGACTACAGTTAGAAAAATTACCGATATCAAAATAATTAGTAAAGCCTAGCACCTGTAAGTCGAGAGAGGCACTAAATGTCTCAACAGTTGTCGTTACAATAATAAAATTTGCAATTTCAGGATTTGAAATAGTTATAACTTCATTATTATCAGTAATATAATTATATACATATGGTGTTGTAGGTGTTATGGTAACGGTTGGAGTGGGTGTTACAGTATGTGTCATTGTAGGTGTAGGAATTGGTATTTCACCTTGTTTTAACCGTACAGAATAACCAACTGTTGTACTATCACCACCAATGTAAATATATGAGGCACCATTATTAAAATTAATACAGGTATCACTATCATTAACCCAGAAGCTGCCTCTTGAATGTAAATTTATAAATCCTCCAGTTCTGCAACCAGCTGGTACTACTGAAAATCCACTTTCATTTGTAGCTACATTAGGCGAATTCCATAATCCGTCATTATCTTGAATTGTGCCAGTGGTCTTCATCTTGGCACCTGCAACAGGCCATATACCGCCCCCTGCATCTGAGCCTCCTAAGCATATAATTAAATCTTCCCATTCTGCTAGAGATGGCACATGGTAGCCTTCTGGAGCCAATCCTCTCACATCAGTCACAGCATACCTATTGTATAGTTTGCCATAAATAGCACCATTTGTAGGGTCATTATCATAATAACACCAACCTGGACCTGTAGCAGTATTCCATTCTTCCTGATCTGTAATCTGAGGAATTGCATCACCATTCCTAAATGTAGTTCCACTAAAGTTTACAAGTGACCAGTTGTTAAGACATGCAGATGGCGTTGTTGAGGTTGGAGTAGGTGTTGGTGTATTCGTTTTTGTTAAAGAAGGTGTTGGCGTGTTGGTAGGTGTCTGTGTATTAGTTGGCGTCTGTGATGGTGTATTAGAAGGCGTAGGGGTGAAAGTTGGCGTTACAGAAGGTGTAACTGTTTGTGTAGGCGTATTCGTTGGTGTATATGTAGGTGTAGGGGTATGGGTAACCTGAGAAATAGAATTAACAAGATACCCTTTATCAGATAACTTAACATACCCCGCACCATTCAACGTAATGATATCGTACTTACCTGCTCCAGAAATACTGGCTAAATTAACTTTGAGCTGATTATCATCAACAACTTCATAGTTGGTGTAAACAAAACCGTTAAACTCCGGAAATATAGCAGAAAGCCTTGGATATGAAGAGAAAGGATTAAAAGCAGAAGCTGTATAGAAAGTATTATCGCTTGTAGTACTTAAAAGAACGTATTGTGTCCATTTAAAATTATAACCTTTAACATATACAAATGTTGTCAGATTGTCTGTATAAGTGATATAATTCATCTCTTAATATTTATTGATTTTCTTTACGATATAGTCTATTCTATATGTATGAGCGCTGGAAAAGGTGATAAGCCAAGAAATTGTTTTAGTAAGAAGTTTAAAGATAACTATGATGAAGTAGTCAATTGGGCTACTAAAGAAGGCAAAGAGATTCGGAACTACATTATCAAAAAAGGTAAGAAGATCTATCGATATCCTTGATATGTATTCGCCTAGTATTCCAATGGCAGAGAAAAACGACTTAAAATCGTTCAAGTGTCAGTTCGAGTCTGACCTAGGCGAAGTGCTTGCACTAATTTAAAATACCTTTATACTAACAATATGGAAGTTGATTATCTTTTAGAACAGATTGAGTTTCATAATTCTAGCTATGAATGGATTGTTAGAGAATCAGAGAAAATAGCTAGAGAGATCAAGACTTTAAATCAAAAAGAATTCGATGCTGATGCTTATGATAAAGTTACCAAGCGCTTTCTTGAGCTTGATATGCGTTACAAGAGGAATAAGAAGGACTATGATGCTGTAGTAAAGCAGGTTCGCACTTACTTCGATGATAAACATGGCATTGATATCATGGGGTTATTAGATGATGATATTAACGAGGTAAAATAAATGAGACCTACTATTATTATTTGGACAATTGCAATTTTAATCTTTATAGTTATTAGTAGGGTTTGTGGCTCAAAAGCTGATGATTATAATAACCATAACCGCCCCTATGTGGCAGGATGTCCGTGAATTGGGTTATTCGAATACGATAGGAGGTTTATGCCTCCGTCGTCTAACTGGTTAAGACCCACGATTTATACTCGTGAAGCTCTAGATGTGAGCGCAATATAGGTTCAAATCCTATCGGAGGTACCAATCTTACTGCACCTGTAGCTTAGTTGAATAAAGCAATTGATTTCTAATCAATAGAGCGTTGGTTTGAATCCAACCAGGTGCAGGATATATAATATGTTGGACAGATGGCAGAGTTGGTCTATTGCATCTGACTTGAAATCAGAAGTGCCTTAAACGGTACCGTGGGTTCGAATCCTACTCTGTCCGAGTTTTGTTCGGTAGCTCAGCGGTAGAGCGGTGCACTGTTAATGCATTGGTCGTAGGTTCGATCCCTACCCGAACAGATGGGCAGATACCGAAGTGGCCAAACGGGGAAGACTGTAAATCTTCTGGCTTACGCCTTCAGTGGTTCGAATCCACTTCTGCCCAAATATTTTAATAAATATATGTATGGCATTTTCAGTTAATGACAATGGTACATGGAAAACAGTAAAAAAGCTTAGTGTTAATGATGGTACATGGAAAGCAGTAAAATCGGGATGGATTAACAAGAATGGTATTTGGACTAAATTTTATAGCGGTACAACTACAGTAAATGTAACATCGCAAAACAACATCAATCTACGAACACTTTATACCAATCAAACAGGAGACAGTTCTAGCGATGCTGTATCGGTTATTTTTAATATAAATGGTAATATAGGTAGTACAAGCTCAGGTATACCGTCACTCGTTACTGGTACATGGTCTACTGGAAGTGAAATAGTTATTAACATTGCAGCGGGCGTGTATGTTGCAGGAGCAGGTGGGGGTGCTTGTACAGCGGGAGGAGCCGCGATTTCTTTGAGTAATAATGTTTTGATTATCAATAATGGTATAATTGCTGGTGGCGGAGGAGGGGGAGGTTCAATCGGTGCATCAGGCGGCAGAGGAGATGCTCGGGGTGGTACTGGTGCTGGCTTGGTAAATGGTCAACTATATAATGCAACAGCTGGGGGGTACTGGAAATATTGTGCTTGGCCTTGGGATTGTGTGGATGGTATTGGTGGTACAGGCGGTGCTTTAGGGAGTGCTGGTTCTCCCCGAGGTGGAAATGGAGGTCCAGGTGCTTTCGGATATGTATGCTCACAAGGCGCAGGTGGTAACGCCGTTGTTCTAAATAATAAAACCGTTACTTGGTCTCCACAAGGTACGACATACGGTAGTATAAGTTAAAAAAAATATTATTAAAAGAATAAATATTATTATATGGCCGACGTAGCAATTTCAGATCTAGATGCAGGTACACCCGTGGGTACCGGTGTTGTTCCTTATTCCGATGGTACAACCACATACAAATCAACTATTACTAATCTTCCTGTAGCATGGAATTCAGTAACTGGAAAGCCTTCTATTGGAACAAACGCTGCAGGTGCTAGAACAATTTCTACAAGTACACCTACGGGTGGTTCTAGCGGTGATATATGGTACCAGGTTTAATGAAAATGCTTTATGGCATTTTCCGTAAATGATAATGGTACTTGGAAGACAGTAAAAAAGCTTAGTGTTTATGATGGTGCATGGAAAGCTGTAAAATCAGGTTGGATCAACAAAGCAGGTGTATGGACTAAGTTTTATGCAGCCGATCCTTTAGTTGATGTATTAATAGTTGGTGGAGGAGGTGGAGGAGGTGGAGGAGCAGCTGCTAGGCTTGGGGCCTATGCAGGAGGAGGCGGAGGAGGAGCAGGTGGTTTTAGGTACATCTCACAAATACAATTAAATTTAGGTACAACTTATACAATAACTGTAGGAAATGGTGGTGCAGGTGGTATCGGTGGTAGCTCAAGTTCATCCGGTTCAAATGGAGGAGACTCTTCAGCTTTTAGTTATACTAGTACAGGAGGAGGAGGTGGGGGAAAAGTTAGTACTGCAGGAGGAATAGGTGGTTCAGGTGGAGGAGGGGGCCAAGGGCTAACGGCTGGTGGGGCAGGTAATACGCCTGCTACTTCACCCGTACAAGGATATAATGGTGGAGGAGGGGCACGTCCAGGTGGAGGGGGCGGCGGCGCTGCAGCAGTAGGAGGATCAAGTGATAACGTTACTGGCGGTAGTGGTGGAGCAGGTGCTTCTTCATCTATTTCTGGTGTTTCTGTAGCTTATGCAGGAGGGGGAGGGGGTGGAAAAGGTGAAGGTCGAAACGGCGGTGGTGGAGGAGTAGGCGGTGGTGGTAATGGAGCTAGTCCGGGTGACGGGTCTTCGGGTAGCGGGTCCGGAGGTACAGCTAATAGTGGTGGAGGAGGGGGCGGTGGATCAGGCGGCAATGGAGGAAACGGAGGAAGTGGTGTTGTAATAGTTCGTGCATTATCTACAGCGCCTATACCTATAACTACCGGAGGGGTAACTGTTACTACAGTTGGAACAGACAAAGTATATAGTTTTACATCATCAGGCACAATAACATTTTAAACAATATGGCATTTTCAGTTAATGATAACGGTACCTGGAAAACAGTAAAAAAACTCAGTGTTTATGATGGTGTATGGAAGGCGGTAAAGTCCGGCTGGATCAACAAAGCAGGTGTATGGACTAAGTTTTATGCTTCTGATACTACTATTACTATAACAGGTGGTAATAATATTAACTTGAGATCATTATATGAAACACAAACTGGAGATTATTCATCAACTCCTGTTGATGTTAGTTTTGTTGTAACAGGTAATGTAGGAAGTACTTCTACCGGAACTGCATCTTTAGTTACAGGCACATGGCCTGCCGGCAGTTCCATCACCCTCACCAATAATGCTATAATTGCAGGTAAAGGAGGTGATGGGGGAACAACATCGGGTGGTACCAGTTCACCCTGTACCTGCTTTGGCTCATCCGGTGGGTATACCAGCTCTACAGCCGGTACAAATGGAGGAAACGCTATTTCATTAGACTATGCATTAGCAATTATTAATAATGGTACGATTGGCGGCGGGGGAGGCGGGGGAACAACTGTGGCTTTTCCATATGCAGTATCCAATGTTCAACCTGCCCGCGGCGGAGGCGGTGCAGGTATTAATGCAGGTGTAGCCGGTGGAGAGGGTACATGCAAAGGATCTGGTTCATTTAGAGGGTTTTTTGGTTCAAACGGTACAGAGCTTGCAGGAGGGTTAGGAGGCTCCTCATCAGCAAACCGAGATGCAGCTTACGCTACAGCGGGGAACGGAGGAGCTCTTGGACAGCCATCTACTCAAGGATGGTCAAATTATTATAACTGCGCGTATCGCACTAAGATATATACCTCTACACAATCACCGGGATATGCTTTGGTGAGTAACGGTAAAGCATATACTTTAACAGGGAACGCTTTAGTAGGGCCCGTTAACTAAATATTATTATGCCAAGTCAGACATTCACATCAAGTGGTAGTTTTACAGTACCTTCAGGATCTGGATCAGGTTCATCTAGTATATCTGTAAACAATGGAGGTACATGGCAAACAGTAAAAAATATTTCTATAAATGATGGCGGGACATGGAAAACAGTAAAGACAGGGTGGATCAATAAAAATGGTATATGGACACAATTCTTTACACCAACCATTACTCTTACGGTGCAGGTTGTAGGTGGCGGTGGAGGCGGGAGAACAGATAACGGAGGTAGTTCAAGTACCCGTTCCGGGGGTGGTGGAACCTCATATTTTGGAAACTACATGTATGCTACAGGAGGCATAGGTGGAGGATGTGGTACCTGCTCTGGAGGTTCAGGTGCGGGAGGAAATATTCAAAATTCTACTGGCGGAACTGGGCAATATTGTTGCAACGGAGGAGCAGGATTTTTAGGATATGGTACTGGAGGTAATGCAACTCCTTGTGGAAGAACCGGGCAATCTTGTGCTCCAACCTGTATTGGCGGAGGTAATCAAAGGGGGGGTTGGGTATGTAATAGTGGAGGAGGAGGCGGGGGTTATGCTTACGGTACGGTTGAAGCAACTGTAGGAGATGTAATCTCTATTACTGTTGGAGGCGGGGGAGGTAATTATTTTTATACAGAAGGATGCCGAGGAGGAAGCTCATCTGCTGGTTCCGCAGGTGTAGTTATTGTTACCTGGGCATAAATAAAATAATGAAAACGTATGCAGTAGTAAAAGAGAATAAAATTATTAATATTATTGTGTTAGATAATATTAGCTCCTATCCTACAGAAGATATATTAATTGATGTGTCTAACCCTTTCGTACTCAATGTACCAGGGCTTAGTGCATCAGAAACATTTACTCCAAGTATTGGATGGACATATGATGAAAAAGGATTTTTCACTGATCCAGAGCAACATAGATATTGGTATATCAAGTAGTTATAAAATTTCAAAAAAACAGTTGACTCTTTCCGCGGTTCAGCCATAATATATGGATCATGAATAGCACATTGCTAGAACCAACGGTTCGTAAGAACCCGGCTAACCGAGAGAACGCCGCCAAGTCCTCTCGCGAGGTGACTCCTCGTTTGGTTTGTATTATTACCGGTAAGTCCCGTCTTACTAACGCCAAGTATTTGGCTTCGAAACCTGAAGGTTTCGTGACTAACTATATTGCTCGTCCCGCGCTGAAGCTCCTTCGCGCTGGTAAAAGCGTTCAGGACGTTCGGACGGAACTCGGTGTGACCGACGTTACTACCGCAATCTCGGATAGCGCTCTCCAGAATGCTATCAAGATCAACGGTAAGTGGTCTAAACAGAGCTAATATTACAGCTTAAGAAGAGCCCAAGATAACAGTAATATAATCAACGAAACCCCATGCCGAGTTTAGCTCTTCTTTTCGGCATGGGGTTTCTATTTTTAATTTTATGAAGAAATATACACACAAAGAATTAATTGATAGGAAGATTCTCTTTATCAATACTGCTGTTAACAAATTTATAATACATGAGGGTAAGATAAATGAGTTTTCATCTTCCGGTAAATGCATTAAGATAAATCACGAATGGTTTTTGCTAGAGAAGATATCTATACTAGAGCTGTTTACTGAAGAAGAGCGACCTGGCTTAAGGTTTGTCTAAGGATTTGAACTTACTATAATGTAGTTACCATTATTTGTGGTAATGAACCTTGCATCGTTGGTAATAAGGTAATTATTACGACGAGGTATATTGATTGTGAAGCTACTTGAATTACCGAGAGCAATATAATAGGAAGAATTAGGATAAAGATATGTTAATGTATTTGTTTCGTTAAAGGATCCAATGAGTGATTGATCATAACGCTTCCAAGAATTGAACGCGGGATATGCAACACTTGTATTATCGATTACAACTGTCCAAGCAAATCCGAGTACAGACGACAGCGGCACTGTACCAGCAGAATTAGTAACAGTAGCAGTTAAAATATTAATAGGCAATGAATTTGCAGGCATAGATAAAAACGCAAACGGGCCAACAATCGGTCTTATTGTAATGCCTGGATATGAACCTTCTTGTGCAACACTAGCATTAGCAGAGAGTACTACTTGATAAGAAGAGCCAGGCGTAAAGGAAGTTAACCAAGTTAGTTGAAAGTCAACAGGTAAATCCGGTGTCCAAGAACGTACGCTAGCAGGGTTAGAAGGGTTAACACTACTTACTCTTGTTATACCTGGGTAATTTACAAATGCGCTTGCTGCACTAGAATTATGTGTATAAAGCTGAAATGTGGGCTGTAATAGTACAGTTTGATAATTAGCCATGTAATTATTTATTCAATAGGTGTATAATATTTTAATATTATATTAAGTCAGCTATTTTTCTGTTTATTTTTTTAAAGCTCAAATTAAGAGAGAATGGTTTAACTTTTGCACCGTCATCAAACATTCTAATAAAGTTATTAGCTACTTTAGGAAGATCGCTCTTATAGGTAGTAATTTTATTGCCATGTTTGATTTTGATTGCAGCTTCTTCAGGTAACACTCTAACATAATAAACATTCTTTACCTGTTCCATAATTGAGTTTGCTATAGGGCATTTTCCTGGATTAACCTGTTCACCATTCTTTATATTGGCTTTTGTAACTTTTAAATTAATATTTCTCATATAATTATTTAGTCAACTAATACATGCATTTTTACAGAAAATAACGAGTCATAAGATAAATATTAGTATGACCCTTGATGATATTAAGATGTTCGAAAGTTATGTTAACAAGCGCTTTAAAGTAATTAACGAAGGTACATACTCAGATGCTAGTTTAGAGCAAGCCAATTCAAAGCGGTTGGTTGAAATACTCGACATGCTTAAGAGTGATGCCAATCTCGCTACCAAATTTGCTCTTTCACCTGAAGAATTTGCTGGTGTGATTGAATGGGCAAAAACAAAATTTGATGCTACTACACCAACAACAAAGCCACCAGGCTATAAAGATGAATCAGGTGCTTTAGGAGGCCCTGTATTTACAACAAAACGTGTTAAAGAATCAGTTGTTAAAGAGAAAAAAGAAGCCAAGGATGAAGATAACATGGAGATGGTTGTCAAGCCTAAGTCAGAAGAGACCGAAGAAGAGTATCTCGCTCGTCGTGATTCTGCTATTAAAGCTGCAATTTCTGCTAAAGAAGAATCAGAAGAACAAGCCGCTCTTAACTCACATTACAATGTTAATCATGAAGCTCTTGATTTAGTTGATAAATTAATCAACCACCCCAAGAAATATTCTAAAGCAGATACTATTAAGATCTTGACAATGGCTGCTGATAAGTTACAGAACAAAGCTTAAGTTGCTTTTTAATTACTTTATTATAGAATAGGTTTATGGCTGACGAAAAACCAATTGTTAAAAAACTAAAGTGTGGTGGTTATGGTGTTTATACAACAGATTCTAAAACAAAGCAGTTAGCACAAACCGGTTATATTGGTGCTAATCTTACTCTAGAAGCTTGGCTTCCTAAAGACGCAGTTATTCAGAAATAATTTTAACTACCTTACCAACATAGTTTTGTTGGATAATATAATTTCCATCACAAAGGAAATTGTTATCACCTTTTGCAATAAATCCTTTAAAGGTCTGCAAAACAACTCTATGACAAGTTGAAATCTCTTGACTATATTCTGGATCGTTGAAGCAAACAATATCACCTTCTCGTAAAGAGCTATATGGAATATCTTTATCAATGTAAATAAGGTCACCGTTCTTAAAGGTAGGGTACATTGAATTGCCATGCACACGAAGCTTTGCAATATCTTCTGCAAATGCGTTAATAGCAAGCAGACCCGTTAAGGCAATAATCTTTAATTTCATTATACCGTTATTGTAACGGAATTTAGAAAACTGGCAATATAAAAATTAAGAGAGACTTGGCTGGTTGCCGCCTGTAGCAGCAGGCAGAGATTGAGTTGGTATCATATCAGCACTGGTAACAAGAGGTGTTTTATCTGCTTGAGGAAGAGGTGATTTCTTTTTCTTTTTGCGTAACTGTTGACGCATATATTCTTTAAAGGTCATAGAAATATTTAATCTAGCCAAAAGGATTGAACTCTTGGCTAGAATTAGGATTACTTGGAGAAGTCGCCAAGATCGCGGCAGAATGTATATTCACCGGGTGCAGTTACAACCGTATCATATACTTCTTCTGTCGCATCAGCCATTGCAGCAAAAGGCGATGCTACTGCAAACACACCAAAGCCAGCAACCGTAGTTGCAGCTCCAATGGGCCTAACAAGTAGTAGATCACCAATGCATGTCCAAACGCTCTCAACTGTTACCTCATCATTACCGCTTGTATTAGAAGCAGTACCAGAGTCAGCAAGAGCAACGCCTGCAAGCATTACGCTGGCGGCGAGAGTGACTAGTAGTTTATTCATATAAACAATATATATGCATTTTATACGGTTTTCCACATAAATATTTTAGTGTAGTTTTGTCATTACTATTTTAGCCATATCAATTGCAAGCTTCTTTGGATTAAGAAAAAAGCATAAATAAATACTTACATGCTAAAGAAAATACTATTAACTCTATGTTGTCTACTGCCTATAATTTCTAAAGCGGCTACTGTCGGTATTACTAATGATGCTGACTATTATATGTATTATGGGACTTATAGCGATACTCGCACTCCTTTCTATGTTGGTGTAAATGATATTACAGCCGGTAGTCCGTATCAATATCATTTTAATGTCGCAGGTATTGAGATGTCTGATATCTCTAACTTTCAATCTGGTAACACTGCATTACTATATCTCGATTTACAGCGCTTTAGAGTACCTGGAGCAGTTGATCCGAGCTATCAAGGACCTCCTTCTTATTCTTACCTTACATCTGGAGTTACATTTACTCTTAAGGTAGTAGCGCTAACTGATTCATTTGATAATATTCAATACGCTTCAAGCCCTCTTGATTGGTATAAGAATAATCTATTAAACCAACCCACAATAGCTTCTGTTAATTTTACTGAGGCAGGATGGAAAGCTATCGATGTTACAAGTGCATTTGACCAGTGGAAGATTGGTACACTCTCTAATAACGGCCTTGGGTTAGTTGGAACTTATTCTAGTATGACAGGCACAACTGCGCAATTTTATTCTTCTGAATCTGCTTTTAGTCCTTACGTAAATATAGTTCCTGAGCCTGAGATATTTAAATATTTTGCTACCGCTCTCGTCATTGCTCTCATTATTAGACAATTTGCTAAGTGAAAGCATTCACCCTAGTAGAGCTTTTAGTTGTCGTTGGTATTATTGGAATATTAGCTGGTTTAGGGTTACCAGCATATAAGCAAGCTTCCGATGCAGGAAAAAAAGCAGCTGATGTTGCCGCATGCAAGACCACAGTTACTGCTTATCTAGCTCATTCAGCTGATAATGAAGGAGTTCTTATGAAAGGATATGATACAAATGGAACAGCCTACGATTCAAACGGACATCTCATGGAAGGTGAAGATATGCATGAAGCACATCGTTGGCCATGGCGACTTGCTCCCTACTTTAATTACGGGTTTTTAGGCGGCACACATGTTAATGAATCAAAGTCTTTCATTGTAAGTCAAGGTGGTATTACGCAAACATATCTTGTAAGCGTATTGCCTTCTGTAGGTCTCAATGCAAACTTTATTGGGGGTAATGATTATACATCATATGGATCTTTAAATAAAAAGGGGTTAGTAGCCACTCGATTAGTACAAGTACCAAAGCCGGGTAACACTGTAGCGTTTGTAACAACAAGAAGTGAAGCTGTAGGTAAAAGATATAGAGGATTTTATTATGCTGATGCTCCAGCTTATCCCGGGAAGTGGGCGACAAAGTATGATGATTTAAGTAACCCCAAGGTTACTGGATATGTATCTGCACGCTATAATGGCAATGCTGTTGTTGCATTTTTAGATGGACATGTTACCATTATGCCTTATAATCAATTAAACGATATGAAATTATGGTCCCCACTATCCCCATGAAGTTCTGCAAAAGACGAAAAATTGACTACAAAACATCGTTCGGTGTCGAGACATCTTCACATTATGTTACGGAAAAAGATATATTAGATTTTCATGGACCAAAGTTTACAGAGCAGTGGAAGATACTAGCTCGTCATAAAGGCACTAGTAAATTTGGAGAAGAGGTTGGCTATTTTTACGACGACTATCAACATTTTGCTCGTGCAACAGATAGTTTTATTAATGTAGTTTAATAAATTATTGTATGTTTCTACATTTACTGAATGTCATTACAGCCTACAGACCAAATAAGTTCTCTAAACAAATTAAGAAAGCTACAAAAGAAAAGCACGATGCTATTGAGAAGCATCCTTTTATTAAGAGTATGATAGATGGCTCTCTTTCAGATTTTAAATATGCTATATATCTTAACAATTTGCTTCCTATCTATAAAGCTGTCGAAATGTTTTTGTTTTACAGTACTCCTGTAGATAGAGATCTGTTACAATCACGAAAAATAAATAACGATTTAAACGAATATATTCGCTTCCTAGGTATTAATATAGATAGATCAGAATATATTTTTAATAAAGAGTGGTTAAATTACTTTCTTTTTAAAGATAAGTTTTTACAAAAAGCAGAACTATATATACGATGGCTTGCCGATATGTATGGCGGTCAAATTATTAAACGTAATATCCGCTTTAACAGTAAATATGATTTTAATGATCTTAGAAATGAAATAAAGCTAATTCGTAGAATGATTGAAGATGGTCTAGATGAAACAAATGTAGATAGCTTTATTGAAGAGGTTAATAAAGCTTATGAGTTTCATCACCAACTAGCAGATAAAATAAATGAGCTCCCTGAACGATCTTTATAAAAAGCTAAAAGAAAAAAGCGATAAAGGATTTTTTAGAACAGATCTTCCTCACACAAGTATTAATAATTGTGATTGGTACAATCATATCTATTCTAGTCCTTCCGTTCGTTATGGTCATTTAGAATACTTTAAATCATACAATGATGCTATTGAAGTTGTGCATTGTGTTTTCTTTCCTTCTTACTATAAAGCTCTTCCTATCTTTGGCTATGATGCAATAAGCCTGGGCGGTAAAATAACTGGAGTATTTTGTGACTATACTCCAAGCCCTTACCATGATATGATATTACAATCTTCTATAAGCTCTATTAAAGACAGTTTAAAGGATTTACAGAGAGACCTTCCCGGGTGGACAGAATTTTTTTCACCAGAGTTTATAGCTATAAGCCCTAGGGAGAAGTATGAAGAATCAGAAATAAAATGTATAACTCTATTTGATCTCTATATAGCTGTCACTAAAGAGTTTGATAAGAATAATAAGTTTCTTAACTGGGATGAAACAAGAGCCCATATAGATGGTCAAAATAAATATTCCATAGGTCAACGTAAGAACTCTAAGACACAGAAGGCTTTAGCAAAATATATAGGTGAAGATGCAGCAAAAGACTTTATTGAAAAGACACTTTTTCCAACATATAACTATTAAATATTTAAATGGCCGATGTATTAATATCTGATCTAACAACAGGAGTACCAAACGGATCTAATTTTATACCATATACAACAAGTTCTGATACAAACAAAACTCTTGTTTCTAGTATAACAGCTGCTTGCCAGCCAGTGAATTATATCGGCGCAAGTGTTACAAAAGCTACAATGACCGGTATTTTGGCTAATGTTGAAACAGATTGCAATTTTAACTCCACTACTTTTGATTCAAGTGGCTTCTACAATAATGCTGTTAGCAATTCTCGTCTTACTGTTCCCTCAGGTTTAGGTGGTATATATTTAATAACTGGCTATCTGACTACTTCAACTACTAGTGCATATTATAGAAACGGTATTCTTTTAGTAAAAAATACAGGCACTGTTATAGCGCGTAATGACACTTCTATTGGTTTAAATGGCGTTGATGTTCCAATGACTATATCTGCAATTGTATCTCTTGTAGCTACAGATTACATTAGACTACGAGGCATTTGTGAAAATTTTTATAGTACTAATACTTTTAAAACACCTACACTAAGTATGATACGCCTTGGTGTATAAAGTAGTTGCTATAATTCTTATTTCCTTTATATTTTGATAATGCGTTATTTAGTTTGTTTGAGTTTACTTTTGACAGGGTGTGCATCTACACAATATAAATCGCCAAAAGATTATTATCGTCAACGCCTGAGTGAAGACTCAATCAACTGGGGACCTAATACTAATAATAATATGCTCGACTCTCCAGATGGTAGTAAATATCATAATAGAACAGTTGAAATTTTTGGAGCCACATATTAAATAAGCGCATGGGAATGTTCGACACAATTATTATTGAAGGGTTAAAGCTCAAAGCGCCAAAAGAAGTTACTGGCTTCCTAAAGGCTAATAACGCAGAGTTTCCAACCGAATTTCAAACTAAAGATTTAGAGAACTTTTTAGGAACTTATAAGATAAATGTAAAAGGTGAGATCTTTTTAGAAGAAAGAAAACCTACAGGAAAAAAAATACCTTACGAATTACCTTTTTTAAGCTGGAAAGATAATAGATCATGGCTAGAAAGAGTATACTTTAAAGTTAAATATAAAGAACATAAAGAAGAGAAAATCAAGTTAATTGAAGAAACAAAGGTAGTATTTGTAAAAACAAAGCTTACAAATACCTTTACCATGTTAGCTGTAGAAGAGATTGGTGGTAGGAGGTTATTATTAGACTACGAGGTTAAGGCAATAGATGGTAAAGTCAAATCGACTAAACTTTTGGAATGGTCTTTAGAGTCTGAAAAGGATGCGCAAAAGCGTCAACTAGAGGACAAAGAATTTGTATTACAAACAGATAGAGCAATGGCTAAGCATAGGAAATTAAAATCTAAATGGTATTATCCCATATTAAAAGAAATATATAATCCTTTTATATTCTTTTCTCGTTTAACGGTTCAAGCTGCTTGCAACTCTATTGTACGTTGGAGCTATCGCTGGACGGGTGTATAATAAGAGTATGACATATACTCTAAAAGTCGAGCACAATGAGCTCTCTGACGAATATTATGTACTTTTACCTCAAGAATTGCTCAACCAAGTAGGTTGGGTTGAAGGAGATAACATCAAATGGAAGCCTCAAAAGAATGGGTCTTTCATACTAACAAAGGAAAAATAAATGAATCAATTCAAAAAACAAGAAATTGCAATGTATACAACACTTGGTATCGCCGTAACAAGCTTCTTATGTATTTGCGGAGATGCAATGCTTTATCTAAAGATGCTTGGTATTTACGGCGCTATTACAAGCTCTGTATATCTAATCTACAAAACAGTTTACTACATTCTTAATAAAATTTACCCAACAAAAAATGAAAAGTAAAGAAGAAGTAGAATTGCAAGTAAAACGAATAATGGGCAAGTGGTATAGTGAGCCTGTATTTTCTAAAAATAAATATATAGAAGCTTCCTATCTATTTTTCTGGAAATATTACTACAAACTTACTTCAGGGCTTTACTACAATTGTAAATATGCATTACAACGGTTGTTTAGAGGGTATGATGATTTAGATAAATGGAATGCTGCTTGGTATATTGCTAGGAAAACGATTCCTGTTCTTAAAGCAATGAGAGATAAATTTCACGGTACTAGTATTAAATGGCATAGAGAAGATAGATTTGGTAATATAGAGCAATTAACCGTAGATGAAGTATATGCAGGATCAAATGAACCGGGATATGAAGGTCCTAATGCATTTACAGAAGATGAATGGAGAGCTGTTATAGACGATATTATATTTGCTTTTCAATGGCAGATAGATCTAGATACATATAGTGATACCAGAGACCAACAAGCGTTTACAGTCGGCGAAAAAAGACAAAAAAGAGGTCTACAGCTATTCAGTATATACTATAAAAATCTTTGGGATTGATTTACTTCAAAAAAGAAGCTATATTAATATTATGAGTGATCAATTTAAATCAGAATTATATAGTATATTGCGTAAGCACGATGTAAATATTGATGAGTGTTATGATATTTTAGATGAAATGTTTTATGAAACATATAATGGTACTAAAACGTGTGGCAATAGTGAGCATAAGCGCGGTTGCACTAATCATACTACTCGAGGCAATTCAGAGTCTATTCCAGAAGATCCAGACATTATAAACAATAATCCAAATTGTAACTTTTAATGACACGCAAAGAAAGAATGTTAGCCAGTCATACTGTTGCTCTTTCGAGCCATTATGGCGATAATTTAATGAGTATGAAGTTTAATGATCCTGAAATTAAAGAAAACGATAATGATTCTGTTCTATCGCACAGCACTATTAAAAAAGTAGGGTTTGTAACTAGGCACCTTCTTACCGCTGAGGTAACACATTCTATAGTATTTGAAAAAGAATGGTATGACAGATTATGATAATTAAATTTGGACCTGATAAAAGTGATGCATATGGTAATTGGGCTAATGACCCTAGAGTCTTTATTAGTAGACCGTTCTTTAAAATTATTTTTAATAATGGACTAGGATTATATATTCTAAACTCTTTTAAATTTAATCTGTTTCCAAAGCTCTACGGTACATTTCACAAAACGTTTTGGGAGTTCGGTTTTCGTTTTATAGGTGTTAATTTTGAAGTAATGTGGAACAAAGCTTTTTCTAAATGAGCGTTATCGAATATCAGCTGTTGCCAGCTAAACCAAAATATTATTCAAGAAAGAAGCGTCAGCGTATGATTGATGAAACTACATGGCGGGAGAATCCTCTCAAAAACCAATGGGTGTATAAAGATTATAAATGCTATTATATTGTAATTACTGAGCATATAAAAGGGACATTCACCGCAACATGTTCGGGTGCAATAGTAGGTAAATATAAAACTCTAGATGAAGCAAAGAGTGAATCTCTTAAGTTTTGTGATAATATATTAAAATGAGTATATCTTCAATTTTAGTTTGTGTTGCAGTAGTACTATATGTTATCTATTTAGCCGATCGCTTTCGTCTTAAATAATCTTTTCCTCTTTTAATAAGATCATCTTTTTGTAATCTCTGTCTACGTTCTAATACTGTTATATATAGCGCAAGAGAAATAGGAAAAAAGAATCTTAAAAAAAATTGCATGTGATCTTGTTTAGTCAGCTCATCAAAATATTTTGTATATAATTCGTAAACACCGGATAGTGTTACAATCATTCCCGGAGCAAATAGTATCCAGAACGCAACATTATAAGCTTTACTAAAATGGTTTTTAATTGCGTTGAACATACCAGTATTTAGGCTTGCTAGAGACATTAGTGTATATAAATCATTGTATGGACAGTAAACATATAAAACAATATAATGCTGCTATGGATTATCTAGAAAAGAATGAATATAGAATTAAAAAATCAAACTCTGTTTTTCTTGTAGCTATGATTGGTATAGTATCATTCATAATGGTTCAGTTCCTTATAAAGTATTACAGTTTTTTTATAAAATAATATGTCGTCTAAATCATAAGTTTTTTGTTTATTTTTAAACATTATATAATAAATACTATTATGAGCCTATTCGACAAAGTATTAGATGCAGTTGAAGCTGTTAAGTGGAAGGTAGAAGACTTAGCTTTTACAGTTAAGGACAAGGCCCTTACATTAGCAGAATACGTTAAGTATGATGTCCTTAAGAAGGATCTACCTAACTTTGATTATCTCAATGAGGTAGAAGCTGCTCCTAAGAAGAAAAAGAAAAAAAAGACTAAGAAGAAAAAGAAATAAGTTTTTTATTAAATATTAGATATGGCCGACGTAACCATATCTGAATTAACTAATAGACAGCCTAATAGCTCGGCTGTATTTCCCTATTCAGAAGGCGGGACAACATATAATGCTGCGTTGAGCAACATTCTACCTAAAGGGCTCATATCTATGTGGTATGGTTCATTAGCCACAATACCAACAGGCTGGGCATTGTGTGATGGTACAAACAATACACCTGATTTAAGAAATAGATTTATTGTTGGAGCTAATGTTGACAACGCAGGTATAGCTAATACCAATATTACGGGATCGAACACCCAAACGGGGGGTTCAAAAGATGCTATTGTAGTTAGCCATAGTCACGGAATAACAGATCCTGGTCATTCTCACCTTGTATCTCCAAGTTATGGCAGGAATGTAGGCGGCGGAAGCAACCTGGTCATTCTTGGAAAAAATTATGACCCAAATCCAATTGGAACTACACAAAATCAAACAGGAATTACTATCAATTCAGAAGGCTCATCAGGCACCAATCAGAACTTACCGCCTTTTTATGCCCTTGCATATATAATGAAGCTGTAATAACTATTACATGATTTTAGTAACAGCTTTAGGTTTGTTAGGTGTTTGTTCTATTGGGTTTATAGCTAATTTTATAAAAATTTAAAAAAGCTAGTTGCTTCCTCTAGAAAAGTACATATAATCATTATAAGTTCTTTGATAGCAAATCTGTAAGAAGTAGAGGTTGGGACCTCGAAGGTAAATCTTGAATAGTCCAACGCCGAGACCCACAGGCGAATACAAGTAGATATACTTGTAAATGAACGGGAGTATGATAGTAGCAACTATTAAGTGAAATTAATAAGAAGTAAGCCTGCTAAATCGAAAATCATACAGTGTAAACATCCCTGGCTAATATTACAAGTCTTAAAGCTTCGCTATGATGTAACAACATAGCACAGTACGTAGGCTGATTACATTTAACTAGGCTAGATAGTTATAGCCATTTAAATTCGAATACGATGTAATTGACTTGGCAGATTGCTAGTTTCTTTTGCGTAAACCGTGACGCGAGATTAGGGCGTATATAGCAATATATACGCTCTTTTTTTAATAAATATTTAAATGGCAGATGTAGCAATATCTCAATTGACTCAAAGACAGCCTGCAGGAGCTGCATTAGTTCCTTACTCCGAAGGGGGTACTACATATAGTGCATCTGTTACCCAAGTCGTTTCACTTGCTTCAAATGTACCTTCTGGGGGTATTATATTATGGTCAGGCGCTGCAAACGCCATTCCCTCCGGGTGGGTTCTCTGTGATGGTACAAATAGCACTCCTAATCTTGTTGATAGATTTGTAGTAGGAGCAGGAGTAACAACACCAGCAGTAGGAACAACAGGTGGATTAAAGGATGCAATAGTAGTAAGTCATTCACATACAGCATCTGACTCCGGCCACGTGCATGCTATATTAGGCGTTAGTAGCTCGCGAGGAAAAGGAACAGCATTATTTGGCATTCTTGATACAAGCTTGTTTTCATCAACTACTAATGCTATCAAAGGCAATGGTCAAATTGGGGCCGCTAATATTACTGTAGCAGCTGAAGGCCAATCAGGTACTAATGCTAACCTTCCACCTTATTATGCTTTGTGCTACATAATGAAAGTGTAAATATATACATGAATATTGAGAGCAAGTATACATTAGAGGAAGAGAAAGCAAAACAGGATAAGCTTTTTCATTTTACTGAATTTACAGTATGCAGAGGAATTGAAAAAGGGCCAGAATTCTCAAATACATATAAAATTGAGCCTAGATGGAACTCTCACTACTTATTTATTATTGACGGCGGAGGGGTAGAGGAAACCACAGGCACAATATTTGAAAAAGGAGGTTTTTATAACGTTAAGAGCTTGTTTACAACAACGCGCAAATTTTTAATTCCCTCCGGCGTTAAGTGGGTAGCATTCAGCCCGGTAGATGTTGCAAGAGAGTATAGAGCAGAAATAATAAGAGAATCAAGATTACTCAGTAATTGCTACGTAATTCCTGTTGATGGTACTGTAGTAGTTAATAAAACAGTACATGAATTTGATGAATATATTTCTATTGATTCTAACAGTAATGTAGAGTTAGGAACATCAACTGCATTAATGATTGTATATAAATAAGTAAATTTACATAAAAAGCTTGACTATATTTTAAGTGTCGAGTATACTGTAGGTAATGAGAATTAAATTACCGGAGTTACAAAAAGTAACTTTGGAAACAGGAACAAGGTATTACGTAACACCTGAAGGACAGAAGTATCCTTCAGTCACAACAGTTCTATCTGAAGAAAAAAAGAAAGGTCTTAAAAGATGGCGCGATCGTGTTGGAGATGAAGAAGCTGATAGGATTAAAAATTTTGCCGCTAAGAGAGGAACCGCATTTCATTCGCTTTGTGAAGAGTTCCTTGATAATAAAGTTCCGCTAGATACTATAGGAGGTATGTTTAATCAGTTTAAACCTCTTTTAACCCGTATTAGTGACATAAGATGTATGGAGCAACACCTATATTCAGATAAGCTGAGAGTTGCAGGTCAGGTAGATTGTGTTGGTAGGTTTGACGATATGTTATCAATTATTGATTTTAAGACGAGTTCTAAACTAAAGAAGCGTGAATATATATGGGATTACTTCATGCAAGCTAGCGCTTATAGTTATATGTTTGAAGAGCGCACCGGTATCGCTATTTCAGATATTACTGTTCTCATTAGTTGTGAATCCGGTGAATGTCAAGTCTTTCAAGATAAAAGAGAGAACTGGATTGAGGGGTTTAAAAAGCTCCGAGAACAGTATGATATAAAGAAAGTTGTTGCAGAAGAAGAAAAAGTCACCTACAATAAGAAGATAGTGAGTGATAGAGTTACTAGTAAATGGACTAAGACTACCATAGAAGCTTTTGGAGATAAACCGAACGTTCGCAAAGGAGTTAAAGCAGAAGAAATAGTTTTCTCTTATCTTAAAAAGACATATAACAAGGTAACTTGGTTTCATGACAAGCGTGATAAACAGTTACAGGGTATTGATTTCGAATTTAAGAAAGATTCGTGGTACAATAGTTATACTGCAGATGTAAAAGGTAATATGTCAAAAAGAATGTTTAGAGTGTACCCAGATGAAATAAAAGATAAAGCAAATCATCGTATGATTCATGTAGATATAGATACAGGATGGGCGGTAGAATATGATAGAAAATCTATGTTAGCTTATTTAGAACATAAGCCAGAATATATTCAGATTGATAAGAATAACAAAAGATATGCGGAATTTGATGCGTCTTATCGTCATCTTCGTAGAGATATAAACTACTTTAGACCTTTTTTAATAAAGCTTGCTTAATTTTATAATTCAACCATAATGTTTGTATGAACCTTAAGACAGTACAATTACCTGAACAAGCGCCATTTGTCGGTCAGCATGTAACTGAATTTCATTATACAGATAGAGATGCATGGGAAGTAATAGAAGTTATTAGCCCTCGTAGAATTATGATTCGTGAATTGGATTCAGAATGTACGCGTAAGCCTAAAGATTTTCACCCAGGCGGTTTCTGCGGTCACTTTTCTGACAACCATTCTCAGGAATATAAGTTAACTAGCAACCCAAAGAATAGAGTAAAGACCCTTAGTTGGCGCTCTAAAGCTAAACGTTGGGCAGAAGTCGGACAAAGAACACAGTATAGTTTATTTGGCCTTCACAAGAAAGGCGAACAAGCGATAAAGTTTTATGATTACAACTTCTAAAGTACAGGAATATATTGATGCGGGTCACGATGAGCATGAAGTAGCTCGCTGGTTGATCAACCTCAATATTAACAAATATGTCCCTATGGAGCTAGATGATCTAGCTGATACAAGCGTTGTAGCCAACGAGGTTGATGCTGTTGTTGAATGTATTCAGGATAAAGATTATCAAGACGCTATTAATATTGCTGAAGAGAGCGCTCAGATTATTCTCGAAGATGAAGGATTTGATATAAGTAAATGAGTGAAAAAATGTATCGAGGTATTTGTTGCTCTGTTTATTTTATTTCCTATAGCATATATTTTTAAGCTCTATAACCTCTATCATGATTACCTCTTCGAAAGAAAAAGAAGAAATAAAAAAAGCTTGTGATAGATTGTTTCTCTCGCGTTATAACATCTTGTTTTATAAGTTTCTAAATACTCTCGATGATACAGCTAAACATTTAATAAAGAATAATAAAAAGCTTAATGAAATGTATGATTTGTTTCTTGATTTTATTATAGATTCTTCTCAACATCTTGAATATAATGATGCAAAAGAAACAGCGAGAGAATTGGAAGAGGGTAAATAGTAAATCTTTTATTGATGTATGTTAAAAAGGAGCCTATAATACATAAATGAATAGCAAAAATAACCAACATATAGTTAATATGGTATTGACGTCTATTGTCAATAATGAAACTATCTTAAACAGTATTGTACATGATATTAGTAAAAGATTTGATGTAAAGCTAGAAGCAGAACAGCTCGAGAACTTTCTAAGTGTAGTAAATCTAACCCCGGAGAAAAATGAACTCGTACTTATTTGAAACCTATCGCAACGATAAATGCCCTCCTATTTTTATGGGGTATAAAAAAGTAAAAGCAGAATCTGCAGAAGAAGCACGATCTTTTTTACAAGAGTCTCTTGGTGAAGGTTTTAATCTTTGTCAGGTTTACACCAATGAAGCTGATCCGTACGCTCGGTAATTGGCTTTACACAGTAACTAAAATAGTAATTAACGATTGCTCTGTAGGGTTGACCTTAATATTATTAGGGTTTATTCTTGGTTGGATGTCGCAATCTGTTTGGGTACTAATAACTAGTCTTTATGCTCGCATTATTCGAATATATTAAAAACTTTTTTACTATTAAAATAGTCACGACTGGGCCTAATACATTAGGAGAGCTCTTAAAGCAATTTGATGAGCCTCCGAAAGAGAAAACGAAAGAACAAATAATGAATACCTATCTTGCAAAAGAAACTATGGCCGCTTTAGAACTATCATATCTTAAAGATGATCCTGCTCTTTCTTTCAGAGGCGGTCAAATGTGGTATGATAAAGACGGTAACAAATATTTTGATTTTGTTCCTTGCGTTATTAGACCTGAGGTGTTATACTGTTCATATGGCAAAAGTTAAGAAATATAGTTTACGTCCCCAGCTCTGGTTAGTAAAGGTTACTGTGAGCGACCCTGGTTGTACCTTTTCTATTAATCCTAATATATCATATGATAAAATTGTCAAAGCTTCTAATGGTAATTCTGCTGTTAGAGAAGCAGCAGTATACTGTACAAGAAAGATGAAAGAATATCCAGGAACACATTTTACGTATTCAACAGAAGAGGTAAAACCTTATTTCTATCCCATACATACTGGCTATAATGAGCCTGCTGAGAAGGCTTCTTTTACAAAAAGTAAATATTAAAGAATAAATATCTTTAATACTATGACAGTATTAAAGCGCTTGATAGAGCTTGTTGAACAGTTCCAAATACAAAACGAACTAGAGTTAAATGTTCTGGTTAATGAGCTTGGAAACACTCTTAATCATTTTAAATTGAGATTAGCTTATAATGAAACAAAGAAACATCAAGCAGATTATATTGACAAGCCCTGGTTTTAACAACCACTATTAATAGTATCGGCTAACTCTTTTACTTGCTTAACTGACTTACCAGATCCTAAAATCTTACTCCTATTTTCGTTGAACAAATAATAGAACCCTTTTTTCTCTATAATACTATACTGTTCATATATAATGCCTTCTATAGGTTGAGCATTATACTCAGTAAGAAACTTATTTAATAGAGAATCAAACCTCATAAAAATATTTAATGCTTGAGCATTTTATAATTACAGATAAGTGTTTATATGAAAATTGGATTTAATTGCAGTTCTTTTGATCTATTACATTGCGGTCATGTTACTATGCTTCGAATGGAAAGAGAACTTTGTGATTATCTTAAAGTAGCTTTACAGGTTGACCCAACAATTGATAGACCAGGAGTTAAAAATAAGCCTGTGCAGAGCATTTATGAGAGATATGTCCAGCTTCAAGCATGTAAATATGTAGATGAGATTCTTGTATATAGTACAGAGTTTGATTTGCTTCAACTATTAATGACACAAACAATAAATGTTCGCTTTTTGAGTGAAGAGTATGAGAATAGAGACTTTACAGGTAAACAATATTGCATTGACAATGGTATAGAGCTTCACTACCATAAGCGCCGTCATGTATATTCCTCTAGTGAGCTAAGAGAGAGAACAGCTAAGCTAGAAACTGCTAAAAACGAAGCAGTTATAGCTGTTCCGCCTCAGTATTCTCCTGAGCTAATAAAAAAGAGTTGACCTATTCCGAAATTCAGCCATAATATTGGCATGATGAAAAAACAAACGAACAAAGAGTATAGTCTGTTGGTATATATGAAAGCTCAACACAAGTATACTGATTCAGAGGTACAATTAGAAACATTGTGTATGGAAAAGTTTAACGGTCGCAATGTTGGAGGAGGAACTGACTTGAGTACTGGTAAGCGCGATCAGCAATTTGCATTCGAGAAGCTTACTGATGCAAAAGCTTTCCTTAAGCACCCCTTTACTAGAGCCGTTATTCTTAAAGATTACGATCTTGTAGAAGTAGATTAATAAATAATTTTATGACATTTGCAAGATTACGTGATATTATTAATATGCTTACCCCAGAGCAGCTTAGTCAATCAGTACAAGTTCTTACTGGAGGCAGGATGGTTAATATAGATCAAGTAGAATCTTTTAGAGGTGATGTTGATTTAGCTGGTAAGTTTGGTGCTAATCCTAAGCAAGTATTTCTTACTAATAATAAAGAATTATAATAATGTATAAAAAAAGAACAATTGGGGAAGTATATTCCTTTGAGGAGTTTACCGTATATAGCCCTAAGCAATTTAATAACAACTTAAGTATAGAGGATAAAGATATAACATTCTATATTAAAGTATGTACAAATTCTAATAGAGCTTTTACCTGTCCTTTTCCTCATATAGATAACACTGTTGGTACAACAGAACTTACAAATAAAGAAGTTAAAAATATAGTTGAGTTTATTAATAAAACTCCTGAAGCTATTGTTTATACATCTGAATACAGTATTGAAAATGTTGATGGAAGACGGCTTGAGCAATATTACGGGAAGCTTGATTAATGAAAACAGTTTTAATTTATGATATTGAATACGAAGCTTATGATAAGCGTAAAAAGCTTCCCTCTGAACTAGTTGCAGATCTTGATGATTATCAATGTCAAGTAGGGTTTGGTAATTTGAACTATCGCTCCCATCAAGCGGTTAAAGAAGCTACAGGCGTTAACGTAAAGTATTGTAAAATAAAAAATCTTGACTAAAGGCTATATTCCTTCATAATATTGGTATGATGAAAACAATGACAGCAAAGCAGTATCACAAACAGTTTGAAAAAGACTGGAATGAATGGAGAGAAATGATGCAGACGCTTTCTCCTTTAACCCAACTTCATGTTCGTTCAGGAGCATCTTATAATCTGAGTAGAGAGCTAGAAGGCACTGGGTGTGGAATTAGTTCTTCTGATATTAATCATGAGATGTTTAGCATTTGGAAAAGTAATAATAAAAATAAACATTCTTATGTCCGAGAATGTGTTGATCTTTATGAGAGGCGTATCAATGCATCTTAAGTTCAAAGATTTTACAGGCTCTGATTCTACTGACAAAGTGAATCTCCTCAAACAATCAATCTCCTTTGAGCGGTGTGCTTATATTGCTTCCAATGCATTTCTCAATGGATTGATCAAGTCAGGATTAACCCCAACACAGGCTATGAATGTTTATACATCCAAAGCTTTTCGGCACAAGCTTGATTGGGACCTGGAGGATGCCTTGGAGCGGGTAGCATTCAAGGCTGGTAAGAATGTCGGGGAAGGCTTTTATGCGCAACAAGAGCCTGAACATTGGATAAATGATAAGTTGCGCAAAGAAATTAAGAAAGAACTTGATAAAAGAATGGAGCCAGAATTTGCATGAGCAGGAGGCAGGCACTATAGCTGTGACTGAATAGGTTAGGCCTCAGCGCGCCAGGCACATAGCCTGGAAGGCGAGACTAAGTTTTTAACCGTTCCTCCTCTCTTGATTTAAAAATTTATAATCTATAATAATGATATGAAGAAGAAAAATCTGAAAAAATTACCTACAATTAAAGTAGGTCCATTTAAAAAAGTGACATATTATCAAGCTGATATTGAAGGCCCAGATCATTGGCTAAAACAAATTACTGAAATTGGCAAGCACGTTATAACAGATAAAGAATATCTTAATATTGGTTTTAATCACATTGTTACCAATTTAATTGATAATAAATTTGAGCTGTCCTCAGTAAATAAACCTTCTGTAGGTACAATTGTAGCAGAGAAAAATAGACAACAATTGCAAAAAATTGCAAAAAAAAAAGTAATTCCTAAGCCTAACAACCTTGAGGTGAAAGGAAAGTTTTATGTTGATCCTCCCAGTGGCTGGCAGTATGGGTTCCCTGCACCTTATGATGAGAACAAGGATGGCTCTCTGCAGGATTTCTTCCTCTCAAAAGGATATCCAAAGAAAGATGTAAAATGGGCTTCAGAAAATTGTAGATCATGGTATGAAGATTCATGAGAACAGCACTGCATGATCAATTGCTGGATGCCATGGTCAAACATACTGCAGATTATACCCCATGGGGCAAGGTGGAGAGATGGGCAGATGCTGATAAACATTATCCAGATTGCTCTGTGGGATGCAAATATTTTAACGCATTAGAAGGCAAGCTTGGATATGATTGGGGTGTCTGTATCAATGAAAAAAGTCACAGGTTTGGCATGTTAACCTTTGAACATCAAGCAGGAGTAGATTGTTTTGATAAAGCTTGAACTGAATCTGTGTTCCTGCATAATATTAAAACTATGAATAAACACGACTTTGCATATAACTTGAGACGCATCATTGAATTGGCTCAGCGCAGCACAGAGACCATAGGACATGAAGGTGATGATTGTAGTATTATTAAAGTGATTGCAGAAGACATGTTGAGGCATTGCAATGAACAAATTTAAATTTGAATGGCAGTTTATGGATGGTAAATCCTCTGACAAGGTTGGTAGTGTGGAGATATGCAGACCCACATTGACTATGCAATTTGAAGCTACTACTATTGATGAGGTTTTGAGACAAGTAGGCTATTTTCTTAAGGGATGTTCTTATGAATTTGAAGGAGAAGTGGGTATTGTAGATGAATAACTTGATTGATGCATGGTTTACAGTTGACCAGCTAATTGACATACGAACTGCTGTGAAGTATTTCTATGATCACAATATCAGTGGAAATAAAAAAAGAGATGATCTTCATGATATTCTCGATCACCTAGACCATCTTATTAAACATTATGAATAAAGTAATAGAAAAAGTATCAATCATCTGGACATTGTTGCTTGGTATTTTGAGTTGGTTAATTATTATTGGTGGAACAACTATTGCAATTCATCTATTAAAATGACTAAGAAAGAAGCACTTACAACCTTAAAGCGTATTGGTAGGGATCCCGGTCTAGCAGATCAATTTACTGAAGAAGAAATAGAAAAACTAGAAGAATTAGCAGCAAGAAAATGAGTGTAAGTCTTATTATATTGGTGGGGTTGATATACCTATATGTGGCTGTGGATCAATTGCTTAAAGGTAATCTAGGCATGGGTATTTGTTACTTGAGTTATGCTGTGGCTCAAGTTGGATGGTATTGGATTGCAGTAAAATAAGTCTTGACCTATTCCTAATTTCAGCCATAATAGTAGTATGATGAATGAAACAATAGAACAAATTGATTGGAATGCATTGTATTCTGTGGGTAAAGATAGCAAGGATTTTACCTTTGATTTATTTGACCCCTTGCTCTTAGCAGATAATCCTGCAAGTCAAAACTGGACAGCTACAGTTAGCTTCCGTGGTCGTTATGGAGACAGAGCCAATGCAAAGAAGAATATCATCTTCCGCAGCGGTGTTCCTAGTCCTAGGGAACTAAAAGCTAGTCATCCATATTTCATGGAAGAGCCTATGCCTAGCGTTAAAGGCGTGAATAAAGAGAATGATAAATTGTGGCGTAAGTTTAATAGGATGGAGCTTAGGCTCGATGAAGCTTTTCTATCTGCTTTCTTTAATGCGGCTTCTTTTGAAATTCAGAGCTTCCTGATTGAAGCAGGCTGGTATGGTCGTAAGTTTAGCATGTATGCAGGTTGTAGTATGTGCAGGTGTTCCCCTGGATACAACCTCAAAAGTGCTAACGGATTCATCAAGAATACTGCCATTGATGTGGTCTTTAAAAAGAAATGATACTTAAAGTAACAGAACAGTATGATGGGCGTTTGCCTATCTTTAATGTGGTAAAGGAAGTCACTGCATGTGACAATTGTGGGTGTCAAAAGGATGAGGTGATCAAATCTTTTGATACTTACGAAGAGGCAGATGCTTATTGCAACAGTTTAATTAGCGAAGGGAAAGCTAAAGGTTAATATGGGATCTGTAGATAATGAAATGTTTGAGGAGGCTTTGACGAGTTTACGAGAGGAGAATAATAAACTTCGTAAATATGTCTTCAATCTTGAGAAAATGATTGAAGATTTAATTAATAATTACAATAAAAAAGTAAAATGAGCGCATACATCTATAAATTAATTAAACCATCGAAGAGTGTCTGGATGAAGATCCAAGTTGATAACGATACTACAATTGTTCGTAACGTTTACCATATGAAATTCTGGTATAAGCCTTATGCTGGTATGGAAGAAGATAAGAAGCTTCAGAAGAAGCTTAGCAGAGAAGAAGCTAAAACAAAAGAGCTCTTTAAAGATGTGGATGTGGAGTACGCTATTACTACCTATGAAGGCGATATTAGTAAGCCTTTTATACATGGTGATTTCTTTGGATGTTGGCAGGTTGTGGCATGGAAGAAGCTTAAGAATATTGAAGGAGAGATTACTAGCTATCCTGCGAATACTAATCGTATTCTTTTTAACGATGAAAGCTTTAGTAATGTTTGGCATAAAGCTGTATTGGCCGATAAAGAAGACATCTACGATCATTTAACTAGTCCAGGAATGGAAGTACTAGCATGAAGGATATGAACACAATGAAACACCTAGCCAAACGAATAGTTAAACTCTATATGAATAAAGCTCTCATAGATAAGACAGAAGCTTATGAAGAGCTCTTTCATGTCTGTCATCAATCAGAAGGGGCAAGAGGATATAAAAATCTCAATGAAGATGGTAAATTTATTGCTCGATTTAATAAATGGTGGGTTGATCTTGACAACCGAAAGCCATCTCATCTATTAAAAATGATGGATGATTTCTTTGAGCGAGAAGATTATCGATGGGAAGATCATATCCAATACCAATGAAAATACTAACAGACATGATTCGTACATTTCTCTATATAACTCTGGAAGGTCTTTACTTTATGTTTCAGATAATCTCGGGCATAGTGAGCACTATAACAAAAATGATTAGTAATTTTGTTCAACCCGCTCTTGTTGAAGGACTTGCAGACATTAATTTTATTCTTGTTATTGCTCTTCAAGGTATTGCAAGCGCTTTGAGTGATATGCTCTTATCTGTTTCAAAGCTTACTCTTCATACAGCTAAACATCTTCATAATGTATCTGAAAAGCTTATTGAAAAAAGTTGGTATCAGAATTAATTTCAGTAGTAAAACGATTCTCTCTCTCATATAATAATTAAATGAAAGCACGAGAGAATAAAAAAAAAGAAATTAAAGTGAAAAAAGCTAGAAAAACTATTGAGACTCGTGAGTTAGAAGAAACTGGTCTTACCGGAATTGACTTTATCGCTTTCTTTAAAGAAATATTTAAAAAATAATCTTGACCAGTTTAAGGATTCCCGGTATAATACATTTATGAAAATTAAAAACATCTACGTTAAAAAACATACCCAAGAGCATTATCCCATCTACCGCAAAGCCGGTACTTCCAATCCAGGACGTAATCCTGGTAAGCTTGGAAATACTATGCGCAATCTAAATGTGGGAGATGCTTTCCTCTATCCTCATACAACTCCAGCCAGTATCTATCGCCTTGCCGGTCAGATGGGCATTGGTGTTGAAACTACCGCACAACTTGGTGGTTATTGGGTGCTAAGGGTTTACTAAAGATATTCGGAGGCCGACCAAAAGGTCAGGTTAATCCAGTTCACCTCAAGTAGCTGGTCATCATCGTGGTTTTTCGGTGTCCACGTTAAAAAAACCGTCTTTTTTATTGATATAAAACTAAATAATTGTATGCAAAACGATGATCATTTGATTTTTGAAGCTTTTAAAAGAAAGTGGAAATTAACCAGCATGGATCCAAAGCAGGCTGAAGCTGAATTTGGTAAAGAAAATGTAAAGGTTACTCCCAAGGGCTTGCGCAATGGAAAGGATATGATAGAAGTTAATGTTCCCGATGAAGATGCAGAGAATGAACCGCATGGTTATCCTCAAGGTATCACAGCCATTCAGAATACATTGATCAATGAATTGAAGAAGAGAGGCTTTCAGTTGACCAAGATTAGCCATGAAGATAAAGAGAGAGACAAATACCCCACGGTTTTCATGTCCAGAAAATCTAACTTTATGCATAGCGTTGTAGAGATAAGCGGCATGGGAGAGATCAATGGTGAACACTATAAAGCTTATTTGGCTGGCTCCAATAACTCAGAGGATGCAGAAAATGCAAGACCTGATGATGTATCATATAATATTAGTTCTAAATTAGGACAAGCATATAACATTGTGAAAGGTTTAATTGATATGCTAGATAAAACACCCTCGGAACAAACACCTTATAATGAGATGGCTATTACCCATATTGTTAATTTAGAAGAAGATGTTAAGACTTTATCGCAGATGCTACAAGATAGAATGCTGAATAAATAACTATATGAGAAAAGATGATCATTTAATATTTGAAGCTTTGCAGAACAGGACTTTCACCATAGTTAGTGGAGGCACAGACAATGGAGCTGAACATGGTTTTGATACCAATTTGCCTGAGTATATTCAGGCTGCTGATCTGAAGAGTGCTGTGCAGCAAATGATTGCCAACATGGCTGCAGATCCTGATGTTGAACCAGAAAATATTGATCAGACCTTTCCTAAAGAATTTAGAGAATTTCGTGAAGATCATTTTGTAATGTCTAATGATAATGGGGATTGGTATTATGTGTTTCCAGGTAAATTGAATGAACAACAGGCTTATGACAGAGTGTTGGCCACCGGTGATTATGGCTCAGAAGACTCAGAAGAAGATGTGCCTTATGCATCAGGACAAGTGGGAGGAAGGGGAGAAGAGTATGGTTCAGGTGAAGTTAAATTATTGTTATTAAGAGATGAGAAGTTTGACTGTTATTTGAATGGTACAGTACAATCTGTGTCGTTCTTTAAGGGTACTACATTCAATTGTGAGCCCTTTGATGGAGAGTTTTATAATTGTGAATCAGATGAATATGGTACTATAGCTATAACACCAGATGCTCATTTGAAGATATTGGATGCACCAGCAGGTAGTACTAATACAGAAGATGAGGATGCAGAGAGTGCGGATGAAAGAAAAGAGCGTACACAGAGGAAATGGGAGATGAACAAGAACAGATGGGCCAAATGGAAAATGGAGAACCCAGAAGCTGCTGCCAAGCATGCTGCCAAGAAGGCTGGTAAATCAGAGAATGCAGAAGATAGTGCAGAAGATAAGATGAGAGATAGAGAGAATGCTAGAGACGAAAAACAAAGAGATACAGAGGTGTCTCCTGCTTTTCATTATAATCCCATGCCGGGATTAATGAAAGCAGCTAGTGAGATAAGAGACATATTGCATGGTGCTGCAAATGATGAGGCTCGCACAGAACATATCATCAAGATGGCTCAGACCATATTGGGTGATCCCACAGAATATGATAAAAATGAATACCGCAAGATGCTGGATGGGTTGATTGTTTTATTGAATAGATTTATTGTTGTGCCAATGAATTAATAATAAATAGGCCATAAATAATAATATGGCCGATGTATCCATCTCTGAATTACCCTTAGCTATTTCTGGTAATGCTAATAATGTAGTTCCTATATCAAACGGTTTGGGAACATTTGGTCTAACATTAGGAGCAGTATGTGGGGTCATGACTTCAGCACAGATCACTACAGCTCTGGGATACACACCATACAATGGAGCAACCAATCCTGCAGGCTATATAACCTCATCAAGTCTACCTAACACACAGCAACTAGCAAAGGCATGGGTTAATTTTAATGGAACAACAGGTACAACTGTTGCAAATGAGTTCCAGTGCACAATAAGATCTGCCTATAATGTCAGTAAGGTGGTTAGGAATACTACAGGAGATTATTCAGTATATTTTAATAATGTCTTTGCAGATGCTAATTATTGTGCCATCATATCCTCAGGGTCTCCGTATCAAGCTGTTCCACACGCTGAAACCTATAGTGCATCGGCTTTTCGATTTAAAAATAACTATATACCAAGTAATAGCGGAAATACTCTGCTGGATTCTGCAAATTTTAGCGTGGCCATCTTTAGATAGCTGCAACTCTTTTAGCTATACGCCTGATATAGAATCTAATTTTCTCACATCTAACATTAAATAATTAGTATGGCAGAGTGTACTGTACAAGCATATCGAGTAGAAGGTTGTGGTACTGGATCGTTTAATGGCATATATGTAGCCGTACCATTTGATCCAACTGAAAATTATATGCTTTCACGATTTGTGAAGCCAGGAAATATATCAGATGAAAATCATGTACTAGAAATACAATCCACCTGGCCCCATGGGGTTGTAGGACCCTACAAACTAGTCAGACTCTCTGGTTTCAGAGGCTCTTATACATATGGAAGTTATGGTACCAGTAGGAATTTAGTTTGTCCAGATGAGGCTACCGGGCCATGGGAATTACAAAATGTTCTGGAACCGGGACCTTCTTCCATTACAGCTGTTTCACAACAGTATGAGTGTGCTCTAAATGCATATTTGGTGCAGGGGTGTGGATCTCCTGAAGTTGATGGTGTGTATACAAAATCGTCATGGAGTAATCCTTATAATTTTTACATCAAAGATGAAGGTAAGTATGAACTTATAACAAATCCATCATACAATGGAGGATCCATTATAACAATACGTCGTAATGATTTTGCATATTATAGATCAGAAAATATAGCGGGCGTGTTTGGATGTCCTTTTGTTCCCGAGAATACTTCATGGTCTACCCATCAATCTAAACAGAGAATTTACCCTCCATTACATGGATCTGGCCCCACCTGCATTATACCTTGGCCGGGGTATAACCCTTGTGCATCTCCTGCTGCAGTTCCTATTGTTGATACCCCTTTTGCAGATGAATTTGATTATTATAGTGACATAGATATTGATATAGTTTTAGACACACTTTATTAATTTTTAATGGCAAAAGGAGAGCGTATTTTATTAGCTTTAGCGCACGGTTCAGAATCGAATTTTTACCTGAGTTGATATTAAATAATTGATATGGCCGATGTATCCATCTCTGATCTCTCTGATCTGGCTCCTGCTTCTAATACCTATATTCCTCTATCAAACGGAACAACAACGGGAAGAGCTTTAACAAATAATCTACCCGGCCTTACGCCCATAGGAGGCATCATTATGTGGTCAGGATCCTTAGCCTCCATACCAACAAATTGGGCATTATGCAATGGATCTAATGGTACCCCCAATCTTCAGGATAGATTTATAGTAGGAGCAGGTAGCTCATATGCAGTCAATGGAACAGGGGGATCGGCTACTGCATCAGGAAGTACAGATGCAACTGCTCTTTCATTGAGTCAAATACCCTCTCATTCCCATACTGTATCAGATCCAGGCCATTCACACCTTTTATCGCCAAGTTATGGCATGTATGCAGGCATCGGATACAACCCGATCATTCTTACAAATAATTACACCTCTTCTCAAGTTGGAACTACACAAAATAAAACAGGAATCTCTATTGCAGCAACTGGAGGCAATCAAGGACATAGTCATACAGTATCTTCTATTGGTACGATTCCTCCTTATTATGCATTAGCTTATATAATGAGGGTATCTTAATATGGCAGACGTTACGATTACCGATCTTCCCACAATTACTCCTTCAAGAGGATTGACTGTACCAGCCTCTGATGGAACAACTACAGGAAAGCTAACTATTACACAAATTGCTGATCAAATAGTTCCTATAGGTTCCATACTATTATGGTCAGGATCCATAGCTAGTATACCAACAAATTGGGCATTATGTAATGGATCTAATGGTACTCCAGATCTTAGAAACAGGTTCATTGTAGGGGCTAATGTCGATAATGCAGGAGTTGCTAATACCAATATTACAGGTTCAAACACTCAGACGGGAGGTACCAAGGATGCTATTGTAGTTGATCACACCCATTCGGTATCAGATCCCGGTCATGTTCATTCAATTACTGGTACTATATTTTCTCAAACATTTGGACCCAATATTGGGGTTGGAGCAAGCTCTACATATTCTAAAGTTAATCCAAATACTAATTCTGCTACAACTGGAATTTCAGTTAATTCTACTGGCCAATCAGGCTCTAATGCCAATCTTCCTCCATATTATACCTTGGCTTATATCATGAGAACAAGCTGAATTGGCTGGATAAACTAATAAAAAACACATAGAATTTGGGGTTTTTTCAGGGAAAATGTAGTATTTTTAATAGGACTGGATGGGCCCGGATTCTGTCGTTATAAGTAGTTAGAGCAGAAATACAGAAATAATGGGGAATATAATTAAATGCTGGTATTCTAATTCGGCGGCCTTCATAATACGAGAATGATGCATGAAACAGAACAAACGCTTCCAAACTTCTGGCCTAAAGAGCAGATAGGCCTTCCCCTAGAACTAATCATGAGCCTGAATGATGAGGCCCGTGCTCTATATGATAAGATCTACGATTACTGTACCTACTCCTCAGACCCTCAGTACCAGGTACTCCATAAGTTCCGTAACCAGATAGACCGCCTGGCGAACACTGGTGACCGGGAGGTGCTCATTGGCTACTTCAATCAAGATCCTGCTATTCGATTCAACGGTATGCACTGTGAGCCTTTCCAATACTATAGTGAACCTTACTAGTCTATTATCCCCGTTTAACTATTATCCCTGTCTATATCTCACATGAACTCGGACAACGATTATCCCCGTTTGGATATAATAAGCTTGTTTATCTATCACGTGCACATATAATGATCATATGAGTTCGCCTATAGAAGAGCAGATTGACTGGGTCAAACAGCAAATCATGGACCAGGTAGATGCGGGGATTGAGAACTTCACCCTCGATGGTAAGGTATTAGAATTTGCCAAGATAGTGGTTAACTCTGTTGTAGGTAAAATCGATGTGTCCCATGCCCTGGACTACTTCTACCATCTCCAGGATACCGGGGAACTCCGACCCGGGAAAGACCGAATCATCTGTCTCATTGAGTACCTTGTACAATGGGTAGAATTAGAATTGGCCAGACGTTATGCTTAGTATATCCATCGATACTCTATTCGCAGGTATTGTACCTTTCTTCTTTGTATGTTTTGGTGTGATATGGCTTGGCTTTAAGATTATAGATCTTTTTAAGAAAAAGTAAAGCTTTTATAACTCCTTTATAATTGGGGTTTGCTAAATAGTTGATCTCCCCTACCATACCCTAACTACTTGATACTATAATACTGTTTGTAGTTTGTTCAGAACCAACAATCCAACCACCCTTCATACTCAACACCTTTACGCGTAAAGTAGCGGTCTAGAGTCCCCCCCTCCTCTCCTAATATAAGATGGTGCTGCTGTCCCTAACTTATCCATATAGTATAAAGGAATTGCAGAATCTGTCAATAACAAAATACTTTAAGTTTTGTATTGAACAAACTGCTAAATCCATTATAATAGTAGTATGTTAAATAAATCAAACCAAAAACAATACCAACAACTATATAAACAATTTGAAAAAGCATTTTGGAAAATGTATAACTTTACTGAAAAGCATAAAGTAGAAGGTATTGAGGGTAGTGTGCATTTTATTGAAAGTATTGATTTGTGGAGTATTGAAGTAGAAGGGTGTAATGATTTGAATGAAGAAAACAAAAAGTTAAGGGCTAAATTGGGTTTGAAGGATTGTGAAAGTATTGACTAAATCCAAATTTCAAATATAATATAAAAATGAAAATTAATAAAAATGAATTGAAGGTGGGTTATATATTTGAAGGTAGTGAGGGTAGTGATGAAATTGTAGTGCATATTGATAATGATGATGGGATGGTTTATTGTAGGCATTTAGAGGAAGATGGTAATAGATATAAAATTGAAAGGGATGGAAGTATTAAAGTTTGAGGTTGACAAAATATTAAATTACAGATATAATATAAAAATGAAAATTAATAATAGAGAATTGAATAAGAAAGTTAGGGAATTGTTTGTTAAGAAATTGGAAAGTGAAGGTATGGATGGTAAGAAAACTGTTAAATATAATTGTGAGAGATATAATAATGAATTGTGGAATGGTAATAAGGTTGTGTGGAAGAGTTATGGATGGTTTGGATATGAAAAGGTTTGGAGATATATTGTAGAAGAAATTAATAAAATTGATAGTGGTTGGGTATTGTTAGAAAGTGCAAGTTGGAGGGGAGATGGTAATGTGTGGGGTATGAGTAAAGAATATAGAAATTTGGAGTTGACAAAATAAGCAATTCCAATATAATAAGGAGTATGATGAAAACAAAGATTGTAAAAGTATTAACTAAATTGAAACAAGATGCTGAATTGGATATGAAAGAGAGTTTGGAGAGTGGATGTGGAGAGGGAGATGGATTGGAGGATGTGTATCCTTATTTGCAGAGTATAGTTAAGATTGCCAATTTAACTGATAATAAAAAGAGTGATAGGATTTATAGGGTGTTGAAGGGGTTTAATGATGAAGCTTTTTTCCATTTATATGAATGTATGTGGGATAGTTTTGATAATACATTTATTGAAAAAGCTGTTAAAAAGATTGAGAAGATTTTGGTTGACTAAAAACTGATTTCACCTATACTAATAATAAGAAAGAAGGATATAAAAATGAAATATGTGGCTTTAAATATTGATACTGAATGTGGTGGAGATGGTTGGGTGCAGAATTATAATGAAGAAGAATTGAAAGAAAATGTGAGTGGTTTTAGGTTTTCTGAAAAGATGGATAGTGGTGTTAAGTTTTATAATGATGGTGAAGAAGATTTTAGCACTTTGATAGTGTTGAATGAGAAGGGGTTAAATGAGTTAAGAAAAATGTTGGATGGAGCTAAACCCTTCTATCCCAACAAATTAGATTATAAGAGTTGGTTGAATAGTGTTGAAGAAGATGATGATGAGTAAGATTTGAGTTGACCAAATAAGCAATTCCCATATAATAGGAGGATGATGAAAACAGAAA
>Ga0209189_1000110_pt1 | contig 68615 bp, 57 predicted proteins | sample C_130820_EF_Meta_FD_187308 | JGI IMG/M metagenome (GOLD analysis project Ga0209189, IMG submission 187308) | Freshwater microbial communities from Lake Croche, Canada to study carbon cycling - C_130820_EF_MetaG (SPAdes) (version 3) | ecosystem: Environmental > Aquatic > Freshwater > Lake...
ATTGTTAACAGAATCTTATCAGGTCTGTTAACAAAATGCCACAAAAAGCCAAAAAGTATTTTAAACATAATTTACAAGTCCCACAACATTAGCCAAAAAGAATACACCTTGCAGTGCAATGTAATTCTTTTGTTTCAAGCGAATTGCTGAAATCAGCAAACAAATTGATGACAAAAAGAAAAACGGGTAACCATATTGTCCTAATTTAGTGGCAACCAAAAAAGCCCCAACGATTCCGCATATAGTACCAAAGGTTTCAAAAAATTTTGTTGTGTTCATAATGTCATTGTGTGATATTTGTTTGCTTCAAGTCCTAATTGTACCATAATTTTGCACCATTGCAAACCATGTCCGCATTTTTTCTCTGATTCTCCGAATAAGTTAAAATCGGCTTGATGCGCTATTTCATGCGGTAAAATTGTGCGAAACATTTCAGCCGAATTGTTCACAAAAAATTTATTTGCCAAATGTATCAAATTTTCTTCTTGATAACATTTACCCGCAGTGCGATATAGCCTATTGCACAATTTAATTTTAGGTGGATTAAATCTTATCAATCTTGGATATGATTCTGATATGCTTTCCCAAACCTTATCAGTTTGAGAATCAACGTAGAATTGTAATTGTCTGTTCATGTTAAAAATTATACAGCTAGATTTTTTTGTTGTCAACAAATATTTTAATAACATATTTTTTGTAGGGGTATTGACACGCACCAAAATTATGTGGTATAATTTTGGCGCCCCAAAAAGTAAACCTTTTGTTTCCAATTTTATTTGGAAACAAAAGGTTTCAATTAATCAAACTGAATATCTATAATCTTACCTTTATGAATATAAAAGTATACGTCAGAGTAACCTATTGTAACCCATACGTTTCCATTACCATAACGCATTGAATACAGTTGTTTCGGATATTTAGTATCCATGTAGTTTTTTACAATTTCAAAATCAGTCATATCAAATCTCCAGCAAAACCATAATCTTCATCAGTACCCCAACCTGCTGATGCAAGTGCATCAGCATCAGAACCCCAACCCTCTTCAATTTTTTGTTCGGGTGTCATTGCATCAATATATCGGCAAAGCCCATCATATTGATTTTGTAAGAATTCCCTAGAATTCCATTCCTGTTCAGTGAAATGTCGTGGTCGCATACCATGTACATCTTTGTAAAAGTCCCAAATGGTTGATTGCATTTGTTGAATTGTAGTGTGTTCGTTAAACATTTTCATCCTCAGAAAAGAATTGTTCTAATGCACCATTGTATTCCGCAATGGTAGCAAATGTCAAGCCATGACGATCACAAAATCTGTGAAAGCGGTTTAATTGTGTTTGAGTGTATTGTGTTTTCATGTTGTCTATTATAGCGAATTTTTTAATGTTGTCAACAAATATTTTAATAACATATTTTTTGTAGGGGTATTGACACGCCCCAATATTATATGGTATAATATTGGCGCCAGCAAAAGTAATACTTTTGTTTGCAGCAAAAGCTGAAAACAAAAGTATTACAAAGGGGCAAAGCCCCTTTGCTTAAACTGGCTTGCTGTTAGCAAGCGCAGAGAAGATTTTGGTCAAAGCCGTTTTGTTAGCTTTGGTCAGGCTTTCGACCTCGGCTTCAGTCAGCGACAGAACCGCACCGATAGCATCAGCGACAGAATCTTTTTTAACAACAGGCTCGCCCGTTTTTGTTTTGTATTCTTTAGCTACATAAACTTTTTCACGAGAAAGTTTAGCAACAACAGAACGAACAGTCTTGCCCAAGTTGAGAGCAATTTGTTCAACAGTTACACCAGATTGGTAGTCAGCAACCATTTTAGTGGTTTGCTCGGGAGTGTAGTTCAAAGTCTTTGCAGTCATTTTCGTTTCCTTTCGTTTAAAATCAAATTATAATCTAAAATCTAAAACCTTGCAAGTGCTAGGGTTATTCAGCGATCAAGTAAGAATAGCCAAGCAAGCCAACAGCAAAGGCAACAAAGCCAATAGTCATCAGCATGACAACGTCTTGAAATTTGCTATGTGGTAGCATATTGTCAACAGAGCCAACAACGCCAAGCATCATCAGCAAACTAATCAAAATCATCACAATGCCCAAATCGTTTCGCATTTTATTTCCTTTAAAATTAAATTATAACTGATAATTCTAAACCTTGCAAGACTTATTTTTTGTAAGGTTATTAGTGTACTACTTGTGTATTCAAAAAATTCAAGAAATAAAAGTATTACTAGTATTACTGCTCTGCAAACAAAAGTATTACAACTACTAGACTAATACTTTTGTTTGCAAGGGCGGTTATCGGACTAATACTTTTGTTTTCAGCCTGTGGCACACACGCACGCGGTATTTTTAAGAAAACTGCCCAACAGTTTAGGTGCTAAAATTTAACTATTGACCCACAGCTTGCCCAAATGTTATAATCCACACATGACCAAAAACCTACCCACCCACACGCCTGCCGAGGCATTAGCAATCAGCCCAGAAAATTTGGAAATTGCCAACTGTTATTTACAGCTACAAAGCTCAGACGCAGTTGCTGATGAACTAGACATACCCAAAAGCTTAGTCACACAAACGCTAGCACGCAGAGAAGTCAAACAGTACATTGACAGTGTATTCTTTGACGTAGGTTACAACAACCGTTTTCAAATGCGCCGTGCTATGGATGCACTAATCAAAAAGAAGTTTCAAGAGCTGGAGGAAGCCGAAACAGGCAGCTCAAAAGACATAGCTGAGCTACTAATGATGAGCCACAAAATGACCATGGAATTACTAGACAAGCAAATTGAACTGGAAAAACTACAAGCCAACACAATAAAAAATCAAGTTAATGTGCAAATTAACGAAGTTGGTGACGGCACACGCTATGGACAACTTATAAAACAACTGGTAATGCCAGAAAGTCAAAATGCTAACCATAAGTAGACCAGACATATCAGCAGCAGCTATCACTGAGTATCCAGCAGACACACGCTTTATAAAGCTGCCCATCACCAACTACTTAAAACTGCTGCCAGCAGTAGACCCTGTGAGTGGTGCCTCAACCACAGCTTGGGATCAAATCAACCGCGCGCAAATAGCCTTAATCAACGCAGTTAACTGTCCCAGCTACCGATTCGTCTGCGCTGCACTAGCACGCAGATTGGGCAAAACTTACGTGGCCAATGTAATTGGACAGCTGGTTATGTTGGTGCCTGGCTGCAATATTTTAATTATATCGCCCAACTATACTTTGAGTTCAATCAGTTTTGAACTGCAACGCAGATTAATCAGAAGTTTCGATTTGGAAGTTGAACGTGACAACGTAAAAGATAAAGTTCTAGAACTTGCCAACGGTTCTACTATTAGGCTGGGCTCACTATCAACAGTGGACAGTTGCGTAGGTCGCAGTTATGATTTAATTATTTTTGATGAGGCGGCACTAGGCGATGGTGAAGCTGCGTTTAACGTAGCCCTGCGCCCTACCTTGGACAAACCTGGCAGCAAAGCAATTTTTATTTCAACACCTCGTGGCAAAAACAACTGGTTTTCAAGATTTTTTGATCGTGGGTTTTCGGACAGCTTTCCAGAGTGGTGTTCCCTAACAGCTGACTATACAGAAAATCCACGTATGAGTGCAGCTGATGTGGCTGAGGCTAAATCAGTAATGAGTCATAGTGAATTTGCTCAAGAATACATGGCTTCGTTTAGTACCTTTGAAGGTCAAATATTTAGTTTTGACAGAACCGCACAAGTTGCCGAATATGTACGCGAAGACCAAGACGAAATTTTTGCAGGATTGGACCCAGGTTACAAAGATCCCACAGCTTTTGTGGTGTTAGCCTACCGACCAAGCACTGAGCACTACTATGTCATAGATGAATATCAAGATGCACAAGCTACTACTCTGCAACACGTTGAACGAATGAGTGAACTGATCACACGTTGGTCAATTGACAGCATATTTATTGATAGTGCAGCAGCACAAATGGCAGCTGACTTAGCTTATACCTACGACATAGCCACCATAAAAGCCAAAAAAGATGTGCTGCCTGGCATTGCTGCAGTGCAAACACTAGCCGATCAAAATCGTATTACAGTAGCACCACACTGTACGCATACTTTATACATGTTTGACCAGTATCGCTGGGATAGTCGTGAAACTGTTAAACGTGAACGTCCTGAGCACGGCTTGGCATCGCACATGGCCGATGCTTTACGCTACGCTGTTTATACTTATACCATTTAGTGCTGGCACAAACGCTTTTTTATTAAAGCGAAAAAAATTTACTACTTGACAATTTTGTGTATTGGTGGTACAATACTACATAAGAAAACTGCATATATAAAAAATGGCTAAAAATACTTCAATGGCTCGTATTCCTGTTAAGTGGGTCAGAGATAAAGCAAAAGCTGCTTATGAAAAAGCTGACACCTGCTGGATATGTGGCACCACGCAGGACCTAGAACTACACCACTTTCACTCAGTTACCCTGCTGCTTAATAGTTGGGCTGTGAAAAAAGGTTATGATATCAGCACTGATAGTGGCATTTTAGCAGTACGTGATGAATTTATTGCCGAACACCACGATGAACTATACAACCAAGTGCGTACACTTTGCAATAAACATCATGTACGTCTGCATGCAACTTTTGGCAAAGCGCCAGCTGCTGGCAGCGAAGCTCGTCAGGCACGTTGGTGTGATCGTCAGCAAGCTAAAGCTCAGGGTCTAGAAACCGCCACCACAAGTTCATTTTTTAGCGAATTTACATAAGGAATAAAAATGGCTTGGTATGATCGCGTTACTAGTTGGATACAAAAGCTAAATCCAGCCCAAGAAATAATTTATCGTCAAGAAGGCATCAGAGTTGGTAGTGATGCACCTGCCAACTACAGACAAAGTTTTAAACGCTTAGAAACAGTAAACCGCGGCACTAACTTAATTGTTAGTGGCTGCAGCAGTTTAGACTATGACGTAAAAGACAAAGTGTTAACTGATGTTAACAGCGGCATGCGTCAAAAAACATTAGTTAACCTACTAAACTACAAACCCAATCCTTACCAAAGCGTACAAGATTTTCGCGCTAACTGTTTTACAGACTTTATCTTAGAAGGTAATATATTTATCTACTTTGATGGGGTTTACTTATACCACTTGCCTGCGGCAATGGTACAAATAAATCCCGATGAAAAAACTTTTATTAAAAGCTATACCTACAACAACATGCAAGAATATCGCCCTGAGGAGATTATTCATGTAAAAGACGTCTGCAGCACTAGCATTTATCGTGGCACCAGCAGATTGGTAAGCGCAAACAGATCAATTGAAATTATGTATAAAATGCATAGTTTTCAAGAACAGTTTTTTGATAATGGTGCAGTACCTGGAATGGTATTGACCACAGAAAATACACTCAGTCAAATAGCAAAACAAAAAACAATTCAAAACTGGTCAGCCAACTACAGCCCAAAAAATGGTGCTCGCAAGCCTATGATTTTGGACAGCGGCTTAAAGCCTAGCAATGTTTTAAACACAAGCTTTCAAGAAATGGATTTTGATAACTCAATCAAAACTCATGACGTAAAAATTTTAAAAGCCCTAGGTGTACCAAGCATATTACTAGACGGCGGAAATAATGCAAATATTTCTCCAAATATGCGACTGTTTTACCTAGAAACCATTATGCCCATAGTTCGTAAGTATATTTCTGCAATGGAAAGATATTTTGGATATGATATAGATGCTATTACTTCAAACGTATCAGCCTTGCAACCTGAGCTTAAAGATATAGCTGCTTATAATGTTAGTTTAGTTAATGGCGGTATCATTACTGCCAATGAAGCTAGAACAGAATTAAGATACAACGCTATTAGTGGGAATGATACACTGCGAATACCAGCTAATATAGCAGGTTCAGCAGTAGATCCAAGTTTAGGTGGTGCGCCACCCAAAGATTCCCAGCCAAGTTAAAGCATACAAAGGAGTATGATGAATAAAAACAAAGTATTATATGTAAATAGTACTTTTGCTAAACAAATAACCCCAGAGTCAACAGACGGTATACAAAGTGTTTATATTGAAGGCTACGCAAGTACCACAGATGTAGACAGAATGAACGATGTTATACCTAGTGCAGTTTGGGAAAAAGGCATATCCAACTACTTAAAAAATCCTATTATATTATCGCAACATGACCATGATGATCCTATTGGCAGAATGGTTGATTATAGAATAGATTCAAAAGGTTTGTGGGTTAAAGCCAGAATCTCAGCCGCAGCTGATGAGGTTTATGGTTTAGTAAAAGATGGTGTAGTAACCGCATTTAGTGTTGGATTCAGGGTCATAGACGCTGCATACGATGCTGCAACAGAGCTGTTTGTAATCAAGGAACTTGAACTAGTAGAAATATCAGTTGTATCAATTCCTGCCAACCAGAATACTCTATTTAGTTTGTCTAAAGCATTTTCAGATGCTGATGAGTACAAAAAGTTTAAGTCCCAATTTATAACGGCAGATGACTCAGCTAAAAAGCTCGAAAGTTTGCCTCCTGTAAATTTAAAATCATATAAGGAAGTCGAAATGACAGAAGATCAAATCAAACAAATGGTAGCAGACGCTGCCGCTGCTGCAGCCCTAGAAACAACTAAGGCTCTAGAAGCAAAACAAAAAGCTGAAGCTGATGCAGCTGAACTAGATGCTCGTTTAAAAGCCATCGAAATTCAAACTGCTGAATCAGGTGCAGAACGTCTAATGGCTGAAATCGAAAAGCGTTTCGCTGATCAAGCAGCCTCAACAAAAAGCATGCTAGATGGCCTACAAGGTGCTATCTCTGAAAAAGCTGCTGAAATTGAAGCTATCCAAAAGTCAAAAATGACTTTTGTTGACGGTAAAGAAAGCGGACCTTCTTACAAAGAAAAAGAAAATGCAGTTTTACTTGCTAACTTTTCTCGTAAAAGTTTAACAGATACAAAATACGCACAAGATCTAATTCAAAAATACGGTCAACACTTGCCAAGCGCTACTTGGGAACTAGAAGTTAGCCTAAACATGGAAGAAGATATTCGTCGTAAGTTGATTGTTGCTCCACTATTCCGTACAATTGACATGAAAACCAACGTCATGACAATTCCTTTGAATCCAGACGCAGGTTTGGCTAACTGGGCACAAAATAGTGATTTCGGTGCTTCAGCTTCTGCTGGTAGTACTTCAGCTACTACAACTGGTACAATTGGTTCTGGTAGCCCACACGCAATCAAAGAAATTACTCTAAACGCATACAAAGTAGCTACAAAAGAGTATTTAAACTACGAAGAAGAAGAAGATTCTTTAATCGTTTTACTACCTTTCATTCGTGATGCTATGGTTCGTCGTATTGCTCGCGCACTTGATCGTGCATATGTACAAGGTGCAGGCAGCGGTAGCGATCCAGTTAAGGGTCTAACTCGTTATTCAGCTACAAGCGCTACAGCAGTAGCTGCAGCGGTTGGTACAGCAGTTACAGTTGCTAAACTACGTGCAATGCGCGCAAACTTGGGTGTTCTAGGTCTAGATCCAGCAGAAGTTACATTCGTTGTTAACTCAGCTGTTTACTACGATCTATTGGAAGATACAGTATTCCAAACAATGAACCAAGTTGGTCCACAAGCTACATTACTAACTGGTCAAATTGGTCAGATTGGTAACTCACCAGTTCTAGTAAGTGGTGAACTACCAGAAAAACCAGCCACAGGTACAGCAGCAAGTAGCAGCGCATGGGCTTCAGATGCAAACGTTGGTGCTCTAGCTATTTATACACCAAACTTTGTTATCGGAAATCAACGTGGTCTGCGTATGGATACACAAGAGTTAGTAGAAACACAACGTCGTGTTATGGTTGCCAGTATGCGTAGTGGCTTCCAGCAATTGTCTAGCACTTATGGTGCAGGTGTTTCAAGCTTACGTTACGCAAGCTAATCAAGTTGGGGGCTTTTTGCCCCCATCTTTTGTATGTGTGGCGTGCTACATATACAAAAGATTACAGGAGTATTTATGGGATTACCATTAGTCACAAGAGCTGAGTATAAAGCTTATGCTGGTATCACAAGTACTACTAGTGATACTCAAATAGACGGTTTAATAACACGAGCAAGTGCTTTGGTAAAATCAACTTGTCGCAGAACTTTTATAGACTGGGTTGATGACACCAAAGTAGAAATTCAAGAAGGTGGCGGCCCACTAATCATTCTACAAGAATCACCAGTTATTAATATCAACAGTGTGGAACTTAGCGCAAACTATGGTCAAACTTACACCACACTAACAGAATACACAAATTGGACACTAGATCAAAAAGCAGGTGCACTACGTCCAATACAAATGACGCAGTATCCGCTAGAAGTTTACGGTAGTGCGCCTTATGGTACTATTAATTATGGTTTTACACCATACGGCACTACTCCCAACCCAATATTTCCCAAACTGGTAAATGGCTATCGCATCAGCTACACTGCAGGTTACGACGAAATACCAGAAGATTTAAAACTGGCAGTGTTTGACTTAATTATCTACTATCAACGCAATGATGGTGCTGTTCACTCGTCAAGTGCGCCTGGTGGCAATAAAGTACAAATCCAGTATATTTTAGATACAAAACTGCCAGCACATATCAGTAGAATTTTAGATTTGTATACTACGAGTTATGATTAATTATGGCAGTAGAACAGTTTACAGCCGCATTACAGTCACAAGTATATAAAAACTGGTTGAAGCAGTCTGGAAAAAACGTTATTAATAATACTGTTAAAGAGCTGCGAGCAAGTCAACAGACTAGCGCAAAAACTAGTTTTTACTTAACAAAAAGCACTGTTAAAGATTTATTTAAAACCATAGCTAATATAGACTTACCAGATAGTCAAGCACAGCAGTTTTTAAACTTAATGCTAACAGGCAGTGCAGACGGACGGGTAGGGCCAGAAGGTTTAGCTAAAGGCGAAAAATTTACTAAAGTTGCAGGTGAAGACGCTATATTTTTTCAAAATATTGGTTTTGATACAATAACTGTTAGATTAAATCAAGTTATGCAGCAATACCCCAAACTTCAAGCAGTAATGGAGTTGGCAGAAGAAAACTACTATGTTGCTGAAGTGGCGGCACTAAATAAGCAAACTGATTTAACTACCGCAGAAAAACGCGATCAGTTAACTAAAATATCAAAGGCTGCGGCAGAACGAGCTAGTTTAGGTTACTACTTTAATAAAGGTCACGTAATAGGTGTTGCAACAAATGTAACAAAACAGTTTAGAGATAAACTGGCAAAAACTGATCAACTAGCAAAAGATCAACGAGACGTACTAATCAATGTGTTAGATTTATATATTGATAAAATGGTACAAGATGACTTAGCTAGTGCTAACTTACCTAGTGCTGTAACTCAAGAATTATATGCTAGTTACATCAAGTCTAGTGATAAGTATTTAGTAGAACTACAGCACCGTGTTACAAATCAAGGTACCACAGCTGCTGCAAGTAGAAGTATTACACTTGAGCTTAGCAAAATATTTGGTGTAACTGCAGAAGATTTACTTAAAACAGTAACAAGCTCACCAACAGTTGCTGCAACTTTGCTAAAAACTGAAGGCTCTCCTAGTTTTGTAACTATTCTTGCAAAGCAGCTTGCTAGCGCAATGGCAGGCAAACCAAAAGATAAAACTGTTTATAGCGCAAAGTCGGCACTTGTAGGTAAAAAAACTACCAAGATTACAAAACCAAAAAGCCATAAACAGGATATACAAAAGCTTAAAAAATTAAAGGAAGAGCTAGAAAAAGTTAAGCCAGACCCTAGCAGCATAAAAGTTGCGGTAGACGTACCAGAATCATTAAATTTATTTAGTCTGCAAACTATAATAAACAGCCAACTACAAGAAACCATAAGAAAAAATATGGGCACTGGTAGAAGCAGTAATGTGCTAAATTATCGTAGTGGTCGTTTCGCAGCATCAGTTCAAGTGGAACGCCTAACTCAAAGCCGCCAAGGCATGATAACTGTTTTTTATAGCTACATGAAAAATCCTTATCAAACTTTTGAACCTGGTTTTGCACAAGGGTCTCCAGAGTCTAGAAGCCCCAAGCTGTTGATAACTAAATCAATTCGTGAAATTGCAGCAGCTCAAGTAACAAGTCAATTAAGGGCCGTAAGCGTATGAGTCGTAGAACCTCAATAGTTAAAGCATTAGTAGATAAAATTAATCTAATTGATGGTCAGCAACCATATCACATTAACTTATTTTCCAATGCTCATGCCAAGCTAAAATTTTGGGATGAAATAAATCAGTTTCCAGCAGTTTATTTAACTCCAGGAAGCGAAACACGAGAATATCTTCCTGGTAACTTAACTTGGTGCTACTTAGGTGTAAGCATAAAAGTTTACTGCAAAGGTGAAAAAAGTAAAGATGATTTAGAATTTTTACTTGAAGATATTGAAAAAGTAATCAACAGTAACCGTGTATTAACTTATGATACAGATTTCGGTTATCAAACAACAGAAATCTTAGTGATTTCAGTAACAACTGACGAAGGGCTATTAATGCCTTATAGCGTTGGTGAAATAAATTTACAAATTCGCTACCAGTTAGTGTAACTATACCAAAGTACTCAAGCAGATAAATGTCTAGCAAAAATACTGTGGTATTTTAAAACAAAGGAAATAAAATGGCATTAAATTTAGCACGTAATAGTAGAGTATTCTTTACTACAAACGTAGACGCATACGGTAAAATCCCTGCAGTGGGATTTACAAGTGATAACACATTTGAAATACAAGTTTTAGATGGGTTTACCTTCTCACAAAATACAACACAAGACACAGTAACACTTTCAGAAGCAGGTGGCAATCCAGTTCGTGGACAGCGTAGCTTTAACACTGCTTTGTCTCCAGCTGATTTTAGCATGAGTACCTATCTTCGCCCATACAATGCAACTACTGCAATTACTGCAGAAGAATCAGTGCTATGGAATGCGCTACTAGACAAAGATGCTATTACTAATAGTTATGTTACTAGCACAAATACAGTTACTGCTGTATCAACTGCAGGCGTACTTACTCTAGGAACAGCTGCAAGTCTAGCAGCAGGTACTCTAATTAGTTTTCCTACTGCATGGATCGGTACAGGTATTACTGCAGGTGCAACTTATTATGTTACCACAGATACTACAAATTCAACTAGTGCAACTATTAGTGCAACTAGTGGTGGATCAGCAATAAGTTTAACTACAGCACTTTCTGGTATTGGTACTAATAATACAGTAACTATTGGCAAAATAACTTCAAATACAGTTACGCTTGCTAATACAACTGCTGCACCAACTTATAGTTATGTTGGTTCAACAGGTGTTGGCACTGTTTCAATTGTTTTAAGTTCTCTTCCAACAGGTATTAGCAAAGGCGATATTTTAGTATTAGGTGGATTAGCTAGTAGTGATTCAGTTGCCCAAAAAACTGTTAATGCTTCAGCAAAAGTAGCTAGTGTTAGTGATAGTTTAATTACTTTGGAATTATTAACAAATACCTACTCTACTACTGCTCTTTCAGCTACAGCAAATACAATTACTGCTGTATCAGCAACTACAGGTCAAATTACATTAGGCACAAGTGCCACTTTACCAGTAGGTACTGCAATTACTTTACCAAGTGGATGGACGAACGGTGCAAGTGGTTTAACTGCAGGTACTACTTATTATGTTAAAAGTGGCAGTGGAACCAGTTATGTTGTTAGTGCAACTCCTGGTGGAAGTGCTGTAACTACTTCAGCTGCTACTAATATTAACGCTAGTAATAGTATAACACCAGTAGGTGGTTATGGTATGACAATTACTGCACCAACTGCAGGTACATATAAAGCATATAAATCAGCATGGGCTCCAGTAACAACAACAACAAGTTATGTTTCTACAGGTGCAAGTGATTTAAATCAACTACAAACTTTTGGTATGATTTTTGCAGTTGACAATGTGGTTTATACACTAGACAACTGTGCAATGACTCAAGTTAGTATTGATTTTGGCCTAGATGGTATTGCAACAGCAGCTTGGAGTGGTCAAGGTACTCAATTAAATGAAAGTACAATAACTATAGCTAGTATGGGTTATAAAGCAAAACAAACTGCTGCACCATTTATTACTAATAAATTAAGTACAGCTACTTTGACGTTAAAAAATACTCTAGGTACTGTTGCAGCAGGTACTAGTTACACAGTAGCTTTAACTGGTGGTAACATAACAATTAATAACAATATTAATTATATTACTCCAGCTAACTTAGCAACAGTTAACGTTGCACAAACTTACTACACAGGTACACGTGCAATTAGTGGTACACTAAATGCTTACTTAAAAACAGGTAGTGGTGTAGGCGGTACAGGTCAGTTGCTAAAAGATATGCTTGCAAATATTACAACACAAGCAGCTATTGAACCAATGTTTAATTTAACTTTAGCAATCGGTGGTACATCTTCAACTGCTCCAGCACGTGTTGAACTAGAAATGCCATCAATTACTTTAACTGTTCCAACAGTAGACGTTCAGCAAGTTATTTCAACAGCTATTAACTTTACTGCTGAAGGTCTTAGTACTGCTAGTAATGCTAACGCTTTTGCAGTTGACGTAGCAAATGAACTAGCAGTTCGTTACTACGCAGCTTAATTTTTTTTTTACGGCACTGGACTGATCACCAGTGCCACTTTTTCTCTCCTATTATAACAATCAAAGGACAATTCCCTCATGACAAACGCAGCAGTAAACCTTAAATCGCTATTAGTTCCTTCTAAAAGTGTAGAAGTAGACTATCCAGGTTTAAATGGTTTTAAAGTTAATGTTGTTTTCCTAAGCCGTGAAACCTTAGTTGGTATTCGCAAAAAAGCTACAAAAACTACCTTTAAAAATCGTCAACCAGTTGAAGAACTTGATGAAAAGTTATTTTTACAACTTTATGTAAATGCTTGTATTAAAGGCTGGTCAGGTTTAAAGCTTCGCTTTTTAGAAGAACTAGCACCAGTAGATTTAACTGGTCAAGATCCAGAAGCAGAACTTTCATACTCACAAGATGATGCACTATTCTTAATGCAAGCCAGTGCAAACTTTGATGCTTTCATCAGCGAAACCGTAACTGAGCTATCAAATTTCACGAAGACCAGTACAAGCAAGTAAATCATCAGCTAGCCAGCTACTTTCAAAATATGCAGGTTAATGTAACCAAAGATTCATATTTTGAAATATGCGAAGCACTAGGCACAGAGCCAGTAGAAGAAGAAATTCCTGTTGACTTTGAAGATTTACACGTGGATGTTCAGGAAGCTTTAGGTATATACTATAAACTTAAAGATGAGTGGGATACTATGAATGGTAATTATATGGGCAAAAGCTATGCTGGACTGCTTGATATATTTACCATACTAGAAGTACCGGTCCAAGATCACCAAACACTGTTTAACTTAATAGGTATTATTGATCAGCATAGATCAAAAGCCATAGCAGACAGTAAGCCAGACTCCAGCAGCAAATCAGCCTCTGTATGAAAATACAGGGGCTTTTTTGTACCTGAAAAAATTTAACTATTGACAAAATCGCACCAAAATGATATAATTAGGGTTACTACGAGTACCATATTTTGGTAAAATGCTTAACTGGAGATGTTATGGCAATTCAAGAAACAATACAAGTTAATGTACAGTCGAACTTAGCAGAAGAAGAAAAACTAGCCAAAAGTATAAATGCTCAGTTAAGAGCAGCTGCAAACGTTAGAATGAGCGCACCCAGTTCCGCAAAAATGGCAGCTGCTAACCCTGACGGTACTGCCAGCCCCACTAACTTATCTCGCGGCATTGCTGGTCAAACTGGTGCATCAGGTAGAGACTTTGCTGCACAAGCTCAAGGCTTGGGCGGGCTTGTGCACGTGTATGCTACTTTTGCCGCTAACATATTTGCTGTATCGACAGCTTTTACAGCACTAAGCAAAGCAGCGGATACCACAAATTTAATTAAAGGTTTAGATCAACTTGGAGCAGCCAGCGGTCGTGCTTTGGGCGGGGTTGCCAAGGCAATGGTTATAGCTTCAGATGGTGCATTAAGCTTACGCGATGCCATGAGTTCAGCAGCGCTTGCTAGTAGCGCGGGTATGAACAATGCTAATATGATGCGTATGACTGAAGTAGCTAAAAAAGCTTCACAAGCGCTTGGTCGTGACATGGCTGACAGTATGGATCGTTTAACAAAGGGTATTGCAAAAACGCAACCTGAATTGCTAGACGAACTTGGCATTATGGTTCGTGTAATACCTGCACAAGAAGCTTATGCACGTCAAATTGGTAAAACAGTAAGCAGCCTAACAGATTTGGAAAAAAAGCAAGCTTTTGCTAATGCTGTGTTGGAGGAGGGTGAAAAGAAGTTTTCGGCTATTAATATTGATGCCAATCCCTACAGTCGACTTTCAGCCAGCTTGATTAATGCTATGCAAAGTGCGCTAGAGTTTATAAACAAAGGTTTAGGCCCGATAGCTGGATTTTTAGCAAGTAGCCCAACTGCACTAACTGTTGCGCTAGCTACATTAGGTGCAGTATTACTAAAACAAGCACTTCCTGCACTTGGACAATTTAAAGAAGGCATGCAAAAAAGTGCAGACTTAGCTACAGACCTTGCCAATAAAAGAAGTCTAGCAGCAAATGCTGCTAGAAAGGCTGAGTTTACTGCACTACAACAATCGCTTGAGAATGAAGCAGAAATAAAAACTGCTGCAGTTGATAAAGCTGAAGCAGCTGCGCGTAAAATTGCAGCTGCAAGTAGCTTTAAGCCCAGTAAAGGTGTGCGAGATATTCTGAAAAAAGATATTCGAGATGTAACACAAGATGACTTAGCAAAAATAGAAAATGTAGCAAAAAGTCAAGAAACTCAGGGCAGAACTGCCCTTGCACAATCTTATAGAAATTTAAGTGTTGCTGTAAAAGAGAGCCAAGCAGCAGAAGCTGCTTACGATAAACAAATAGCAGAAGGTACAAAACGTTTACAAGAACGTCAAGGCGTCATGACTGCAGCAGGCAGAGCTCAAGCTTTAGCAGATAGAGCAAACTTAGCCGCAACAACTAGAGGTATTGCCAGTAAAGCTGCAGAAACTGCGTCAACTAGTGGCTTTTTTGCTGCGCGCAGAGAAAGTAATGCAGCAATAGCTTTAGCTCAGGCAGGTCCACAAACTAAACAGATAATTACCGAAACTGGAAAGCTTGAACAAATAACTGTGCCCGCCATGAGCAAAATGCGTGGGGCATGGACAGGATTTTCAGCTAATATTAGTGCGGCAGGTAGTGCAATAAGCGGTTTTTTAAACTTTCTTGGTCCTTGGTCACAAGCTATTGGTTTGGCAGTTACTGCTTTTAGTTTTTTAAGCGATGCGCTAAGTAAAAACGGTAAAGCTGCTGCTGAGACTCAAATAGCTTTTGACCAGTTAGCCGAAGCGTCAAAAACAAGTGCTAATGTTTTTGATCGTCTTCAAGGCTTAGACCCTCTTGAACGTTTGTCTACTCAAAATATATCAGCAAAAAGCACGGCAGTTACTGAAACCGCTACTAGCATTGAAAATGCTTTTAAGAAAATAACTAAACAAGCGGAAGATGCTAACTTGTGGGACAAACTTGTAGACACTGCAAAAGCAAATATTGGTTTAGGGTTACTAAAAGACAGCTCTACCGAACTAGCTAACGCAACCGTAGAAAGTTTACGTTTAGCAAAAGGCACAGCCGCAGGTGCCAAAGCCGCTGAAGAATTATCAAAAGCCTTAAATATTGATCCAACTGATAAAGAAGCCTTAAAAAGCGCTTTAGGTGAGAGTCCAAAAAAGTTTTTTGAACTTGGCCCGCAAGTGGTTGAGATTATAAAGAAAATGAGCACTGAGCTTAATAAAACCAGTATGGCTGCACAAAACTTTGATGCGGCTATAACAACTGCTAATAAAACATTTGATAATTTATTAATTAGTATGTTGCCCACAGACAACGTAGCTAAACTAGGTTTTGAGCTTATTGATGTGGGCAAATCAATGGCAGATGCATTAACAGAGCCAGAACAAGCTATGCAAAAGCTTGCCGATATTGCCGCAGACAATCAAAAACTAAGACTTTTTAGCCCAGAGTTTGCTGCTGATATTGTTGCAAATAGCAAAGATGTTGATAATAGTATTAATAGAAATGCTAAACTGCTGGCAGCGTATCAGCAAGGTATTAAAGGTCAACAAGACTATATTAAAAAGCTAGCTGAAAACCGTAAAAAACTGCAAGAAGACGAAGAAAAGTATGGGCCTTTTGCCACAGTTTTGAATAGTCGCGCACTTAGTAAGAATACCGAGGCTACAGCACAAGCAAAACAAGATATTAAGCAACTGGAAAACGTGTCCGCACCGTTAGTAAAAAATCTAGAACCTTTTATTAAAAAATTTACTGAAGAACAAGATCAGGCCTTTGTTAGAGGTGCTAAATATGTTCAAGATAGTATCGGCGATGGGTTTGCCAAAGCAGCTATTACAGTTAGCAAAGCATATGCAGAAGGTTTAGGTGGCACAATTGCTGGAATAGAAGAACGTGCTAGACTTGAAAAAGAAAGTTTACAAATACAACTGCGTCAAATTAATGTTCAACTAGAGCTTGCTGCTTCAGTGGATAAATTAGCACTGCTAACAGAAGAACGTTTACTTTTTGAAAGAGAACAGAGCTTAACAGACAAAGTTAAGGGTGGTGATACTTCAAAAGGCACTGCTGAGCAGTTGGCGTTAGTTAAAGAACAACAAAAAGGCCTTGAACTTGCAAAAGCTTCTTTAAACGGAAACGGTAAGACTATTAAAGACGTTACAGAAATGCTTAACAGCAGTGATCGAGTAATTAAAAGTCAAGGACAGTTTTTGTTGCCATCAACACAAAGAACTGAAGCAGGTAAAGCTCAAGCAGCTGGTGTAAATGCACAAATTAAAGCTGCTGATATAGGTGCACAATTTCAAAAAATGCAACAACTTGCTACACTTGAAAAAGATCGTTTGGATACCGTGGCAAGTGGATTAACACTAGACAAAGCAAAACTTGATATTCAAGCAAAAAGTGCACTTTACATGGGTACAGATTTGTTAAATAAAGTACAAGCAAATGAAGAACAAATTGCACTTAATAAAACAACTCAAGAAAATTTAAGTTATGAACTTGACATATCAAAAGCTTGGAAGGCTTATGCAGGTGCTAAAAAAGGCAGCATAGCTTCGCAACAAGCACTAAACGCAGTGTCAGAACTGGGGCTTAAGTACGCCAATAAATTAAAGCGTGATGAAGACGAAAGACAAAAAAGAGATTTAACATATATACAGCAACGTCAGGCAGAAGAAAAAAAGCTATTTGATTTAATGCTGTCAAATCTTACTAAAATTGAAGCAGGTCGTGCTCAAAATGCTGGTGTAGAGCTACAAATACAAGATGATATTATACAAAGACTAACTACACAAGGCACAGCTATAAGCGCAACAACCGTGGCTTTAACAGCTCAAAATGAGTTAAATAAAGAAATTGAACGTACTACTGCGGTGCAGAATACTGCGGCACTAGCTTACGCAAAAGAAATTAATGACTTAGTAAGCAAAAAGAAAGACCTTAATGTTGAAGAAGCTAAAGCTATAGACGAGCAAATTGTTTTAACTGCTAAACTTTATCGAGATAGAGTAGTAGGCGAGTCAATACTTAGTGAATCAAAACTAAAAACACTTGCTGTTCAAAATGCTATAAAAGCAGCAGAAGCGGAAGCAGCTAATGCTGCGTTATTAGAAAAAGATAGATCAAGCGCAGAACAAAACAGATTGGATATACAAGGAGAAATGTTAAGTAGACTATCTGCAACTAATGCACTTTCTAAAGAAGAATTAGCTGATAGAACTGGTCAGCTTAATATAGAACGAGAAATAGAAAGAAGTAAGGGTGCTCAAGCTGCAATTATTGCAGCAAATACTCTTAAAGAAGCAGAACTAAAAGCCAAGCAAGATAGCTTTAAAAATAGCGAAGGTGTTATTATAGACGAAGCTAAGTTCAAAGAAACAGGTGCACAGCTAGCAGAAGCTCAAACTAGAGGTGCCACAGCACTAAAGCAAGAAAAAGATTTAAGTGCAGCTAAGATAGAAACTCTTAGTGTTCAATCAGCTATGAATCAGCTGCAGGCAAAGCAAGAAGAACGTATGCAAACTGCAATTGGCCTAACACAAAGTTTAACTACTTTGTTTGGTGAAATGGGTGCTAATATCGGTAAAAGCACAGAAGCTATTGTAAAGTTTGGTGAAACTCAAGAAAACTATGAAGCGTCAAGAGCTGAGTTAATGAAAGACGAAGTTGGCAATAAAAATAAAATCAAAGCTTTAGACGAAAAAAATACCAGAGATCAGCTGCATGGTATTACAAGCATAGCAGCAGCCAGTAAAAAAATGTTTGGTGAAAAATCAGCAGCTGCCAGACTGTTTAGCGGCCTTGAAAAAGCATCAGCAGCAATGAGTATGGCACTTGAAGCACAAAAGCTTGCAAGTTACGTTGCAGGCATGGCTGCAAAAATTGGGGTTGATATTCCAGGCATTTATGCCAGCTTTATGGCACAGCTGGGTCCATTTGGTCCACCAGCAGCCGCAGTTGCTATTGCAGCCTTTTTAGGTGGTTTCGGCGGAGGCGGTGGAGGTGGTGGAGGCGGTGGTGGTGGACATGCCAGCTATACAGGTCCCTCAGCTGAAGATCAGAAAAAGATTCAAGGCACTGGCATGCAGTATCAAGGCAATACACTTGTTGATACTGGTCACGGTGTGCTGGGTGCTTCAGATCAACTAAGTGATACACTAACCAAAGCACAAACACTGCTAGCAGAAAACTCTGTTAAAGCGCTGGAGATTGATAAAAGCATGCTTAATGCCATCAATGATTTAGTTGATAGTATTAGCAACGTGGTTACTGTTGTAGCACAAAATGGTGATATAAGTAAGGGTATAAATCTTGGCGATTTACCAAGTGGTAAAAGCATGGGTGGTGGTCTTTTAGGCTTAGGCGGTATAGGTGATTTATTTAAAGGCTTACCTTTAATAGGCGGTGCTATTGGTAATTTTTTTAATAATGTTTTTGGAGGTGGGATAAGTGCAAGTAGTGAAATTACAGCCGCTGGATTGAAATTTTCAGGTTCTATTTATGATTTAGCTAGAAATGCTGATGGTGCTTTTGCCAGATTTAGAGATGTGTTAACACATTTTCATGAAGATGGTGGTTGGTTTGGTAGTGACAGTGACTGGACTGAAATGCACACCCAACTGTTTGCTGTAAATGATGAAATTCGTAATGCAGTTGGCATGATGTTTATGAATGTTGAAAATATTGCTCGTACCGTTGGTAAAAAAGCAGGGGTTGCAAATGGTGCCCTTGATTCAGCACTACGTTCAATAAAGATTACTGATAGATTAGATTTAAAAGGTTTATCAATTGAAGATCAAAATAAACTACTACAAAGCGTAACTAGTAAAGCTTTAACACAAGTATTTGAACAAGTTTTACCACAGTTTAAAAAGTTTCAAAAAGCAGGCGAAGATTTAGCTGCCACAGTGTTCAGAGTTATAGATGCTCAAGAAAAAGTAAACCTTTCACTTGACTTAGTAGGCAGCAAGCTTACAAATAATTTAGGATATGAGTTTACTGAAAAACTAGTGGCTGCAGCTGGCGGATTGAAAAACTTTGTAGATCAAGCAACTTTTTTTGCAGATCACTTTAATACAGCTGCTGAAAATAATGCACTTGCTCAAAAGCAATTAACAAAAGGCATGACGGCGTTAGGCTTAAGTTCAGTAACTACCAGAGACCAGTTTAAATATCTAGTAAAAGATTTAGTAGATAATTTTACTCCAGCAAATGCGGCACTTTATCAGCAGTTAATGAATTTGGCTCCATTATTTGATCAAGTAGCAAGTGCAGCAGAAAAAGCAGCTGCGACTACTTACGACTTAGAAACTAGCTTGTTAAGTGCTCAAGGTTATTCAAGTGAAGTACAAGATCGTAATAGACAAAAAACTCTAAATGCTATGCAATCTGAGAGTGATAAATTTATACAACGCCAAATTTATGCACAAGAAGATTTAAATAAAACTCAAAGTTTAAATGTAGAACTACTTAATGCTCAAGGCAAAAGTTATGATGCTTTATTAATAACTAGAGAAAAAGAAATTGATGCACTAAGTCTCATAGATCAAATTATTAAGAAAAAAACATATGCGGAACAAGATGCCGCAAAAACTAGAAGTTTAGACACAGAACTGCTTAATGCTCAAGGTAAAACTTATGATGCTTTATTAATAGCTAGAGCACAAGAGCTTAAGGCATTAAGTGATTCAGATGCAGCAATTAAACGTAAAGTTTATGCCGAACAAGACGCTGCAAAAACTCAAGGTTTACAAGTTCAACTATTAAACCTTCAAGGAAAAACAGAAGAAGCGCTAACTTCGACCAGAGAGCGAGAGTTATTAGCACTAAGTGCTAGCGATCAAGTTATACAAAAGAAAATTTATGCACTACAAGATGAAGCTGCAGCAATTAGCAAATTAAATACAATTAGAAGCAGTGAAATAGCAATTTATACATTACTAGGTAAAACTTCTGAGGCATTAGCCTTACAAAGAGAACAAGACTTAGAAAGCACAGCAGATTACTTAAAAGCAAGTAAACGTTATCAGTTTGCACTTGAAAATGAAAAAGTCTTAAAAGATAAAATCTCAGTAGCTTATACAAAACAAAAAGATGCACTAAAATCAACAATTACTGGGTTAGAAAGTTCAATAAGCTCGTTAAAAGACTTTAAATCTAGCTTATTAACTAGCGCAAATAGCGTACTTACTCCGCAACAAATATATCAAAATAATAAAAATACTTTTGATGCATTGGCAGCAGCTTCCTCAGCTACTATTACAAGCACTAGCACAGAAGCAGATATAAAAGCTAGAGATGATGCACTAAGCAGACTACCAGCAGCTGCTTCAGCATTGTTAGACAGCTCAAGAACAATGTTTGCAAGCTCAGATAGGTATACTGCTGATTTTAGTTATGTTAATAGTATCCTGACAGGTACAGTGGGTGCACTAGAAACTCAAAAATCAGTTGCTGAAAATCAACTATCTGCTTTAGAAGATAGCGTTAGTTTTTTAAACTTAATTGAAACTAATACTGAGACCACTACACAACTATTAGCACAACTAGTGGCTTTAACGCCTGCTACAGAAGCAGCTAGAAAAGCTGCTGCTGAGAGCGGAAGTATAGCAGCTGGTGGTGCTGGATTTGTACCCCCAGTTATTATTGGTATAAGCGATGTGGTTGCAGCAGTAACTGCATCAACAACTGCAGCAACAACTGCATCAAATACTTTAATAAAAACTTTTGATATAGTTGGTGGTGGTACAATAACAGCTATAAAAACAGCAAGCGATAAAGAAGTTACAATATCTACTTTAATTGCTAATTATGATTCACTTACTAACACAATTTTAAAGCAATTAGTTGAAATAGTTAGTGCAAATAGAACAATAGCAGTAACAGTTAATCCTATTATAGAATTTAACCCTACTATTAATGTTGCAGCACCTTCTGTAACAGTAAATAATAGTGGTAGTAAAAGTATTTGGGACAAAGTAGGTGATTGGTTAGGTTTTGCTGAGGGTGGTTTAGCACCAGCAGGCATTAACTTAGTTGGTGAAAAAGGACCTGAGTTGGTTGACTTCAAAACACCTGGTAGAGTTTATAGTAACAAAGCAAGTAACGACTTATTTAACAGCAAGCAATTAGTAGAAGAAATTAGATCATTAAGACAAGAAGTTAACAGACTACGTAACGATCAAAAAGAACAAACAGGACACTTAATTACTGCAACTTACGATGCAAATGCACAAAATGCCGAGCAAGTAACAGCAGGTACAGAAGATGCCTTACAAGCACAAAACTGGAAAGCACGATCACAAATCAAGTTTGCCTAACATAAAGCCCTGCCACAAGCAGGGCTTTTTTGTGCCATTTAAAAATTATGCTTGACTTGTGGTAGCTAAACAGGTATAATTAAGGAAAATATTATTTACAAGGTAATAAAGTTATGAGTTTAGTCACACAACCCTGGTTAGAAGATACTAACAGTATAAGATGCTTATTAGTCGAATTAAAAGTATTAGACTATGGGAGTACTTACGGCGGTACCAATGGAAACGGCTATGCAGGAACTGTTTACCTTGGTACTACAGGATATAACTTAGGTGATTCTACTATAAGTTTTTTGCCTTACTTAACAAGCGGCTTCCAAACTTCTCAAAATATGTCACTAGACGGCAGTTTAAGTTTAACTTTTGGCGACTTAGAAGTTCAAAATCCAAATGGAGATTTTGACAGCTGGCTAGACAACACAAAATTCATTTGGGCAAATCAATCAGTAAAAGTTTATTTTGGCGATCCACGATGGAGCTCAACCTCAATAGATGATGTACGTTTAAACTTTGAATTGATATTTGATGGTATTATACAGGAAATTGATAGCAAATCCAGAGAAACTGTAAACTTAAAAATAGCAGATAAACTGCAACGATTGAATAGTCCATTATCAGAAGATAAAATTGGTACTACAGGCACATGGTCGGGCGTTCAGCCAAATAGCGACACCATTAAACCTTTAGTATTTGGTGAAGTATTTAATATGACACCAGAGCTAGTAGACCCTAGTACCTTGCAATATCAGTTTAATGCTACCACAACTGAGTTGGTTATTGAAATCAGAGACAACGGTGTGCCTATATACACAGATAGTTCTGTATTTAATGCAGCTATTAATTTAGGTACAAGGCCTACAGGCGCTACAATTGATTTAACTACTGGCAAGTTTACATTGCCAACACCGCTTGCAGGTTCAGTAACCTGTAGCGTACAGGGTGTAAAAAACAGTATAAACTTAAGCTCAGGCGCTTTACAAACTGGTACATATAAAAACAATATTGCCAATTTGATTGCACTTATTGCTATGCATTATGGTAATGCTAATTTGCGATTATCAGTAGCAGATTTAGATTTAACAAATTTAGCAAATTTTGAAAATTCAAACCCACAACCCGTAGGTTACTTAGTAACAGACCGAACAAATGTGCTTGAAGTATGTCAAAGTTTAGCAAGTAGTGTGGGTGCACAAATTTACATGTCTCGTACAGGAAAACTGCAAATTCTACGATTAGCAGTGCCTAGTAGTGCCACAACAGAAATAACAGACAATGACATTTTGCACCATAGCTTAAGCATAAGCACAAAAACTGATGTTGTTGCTGGCAGCAAAATAGCTTACAGTAAAAACTGGACTACGCAAACTGATCTATTAACAAATATACTGGCTCCACATAAAGAAATATTTGCCACAGATTGGTATACAGAAACTGCACTTGATTCTACAGTAAAAAGCACATATAAACTTTATGCAGATCCACCGCAAAAAGAAACTTATCTATTACAACAGTCAGATGCACAAACAGAAGCAGCAAGACTTCGTGATTATTTTAAAACGCCGCGTATAGTATATAAGTTTACTGGTATAAGTAAATTGTTGTTGTTAAACTTAGGAGATGCTGTACGTTTAACACACAATAGATTTGGTTTAACAACAGGTAAATTTGGACAAATAGTCGGTTTAAATCAAAATTGGGTAGCAGGTACAGTTGACGTGGAGGTATTAATCTAATGGCAACATTAATAAACTCAAGAGATAAAGCCTTACAAACTGCACGATATAGACGCGGTGCAACACAAGTAACACTAACAGCGTTAGAAGGTGCTTTTATAAAGCCTAAAAATGGTGCTGCCATAACTCCTAGTAGTATAAAAATTACTGCAACAAAAAATAATGTATTTACTGATGCTGCAGTTTATAAATGGGAGTATGCACTAAGTACTAAGCCTGATACTTATACTACAGTAACTGATGGTACAAATGCAATAACAACTCCTGAATTAGAAATAACTAGTTCTACAATGTTGTCGATTATAGCCTCAGCTAGTGAAATTTACTACAAATGTACAGTTAGTGAAAGTAAGCTGGATACTGCTAGCTCAATATTTAAAATAATTTATAGTAAGGAAAGTGACGATCCTATTACTATAAATATGACAAAAACTAATGTGTCAGTACAGTGTGATCAATATGGTTCACCGAGTAGCTATGCAGGTACAGGTACAACAATCACAGTAACTCGTGGCAGTACACTATTAAACTATAATAGTATTGGTACAGCTACGGCAAATAGTTTTACAGTTACTACTGCAGCAGATGAAAATCGTACACTTGGTGGAACTACACATAGTACAGCTAATAGCTATGTATTAGATGACTTAACTGCGTTAGCAACAGATCAAAGCAGTACTATTTTTACTATTACTGTATATGATGGTAATATGATAGCCACAAACACGTTTTCAAGAACCTTATCTTATACTAAAGTAAAAAATGGTTTAGTTGGTTCAGATGGTAGAAGATATTATTTACTATTAAATACACTTGTTTTAGCAAAAAGTAGTAGTAGTGCAGATATAAGTGGAACACATACACCTAGTAGTATAACTGCTACTGGCAAAAGAATAATTGGTTCTGGAGATCCTACCAATTATGGGTATGTTACAATTACAGATAATTCTGGTACCGAAAGTGATCCAAGTCAGTATACAAAAACTTATAATATAGCAAACAGTTACACAGCAGCTTCTTATACAGTAAGACTTTATGATACTGCTACTAAAACCAACTTATTAGACAGTCAAACTGTACCTGTTGTATATACAGGCACTAGTGGTACTAGTGGTACTAGTGCTATAAATTTAGTATTATCAAATGATAACGTTAGTGTGCCTACAGCAAGCGATGGTAGTGGTGCTGTATATACTGGTACAGGCACAGATATTGTAGTTTATGAAGGTAGTACACAATTAACTTATGATGCTAGTGCAACTCCTGCTCAAAGCACTTGGAAGATAGCTAGCGTAAATGCTACTAATATAACTGCAGGAACTTATGCTACAAAAATTCTTCAATTAAATGCTACTGCATTAACAGTATCTGCAGGTAATGCTACTCTTAGTTATGCTGTCCAAAGTTCATCTCCTTATAGGGTAGGTCAAACAGTTACACTAGCAGGATTTAGTCCTACACAAACTAACGGTTCATTTACCGTACTAACTTGCACAACAACTCAACTAACTTTTGCCCTAACTGGCTCATATACGGTAACAACACTAGGTACAGTGTCAGGGTCTGTTAATACTACACAAACAACTACTGTACCTGGATCAATGACAGATGATACTGCAAGTATTACTTATAATATATCTGGTGTGACAGCAGCTGCTACAACTTTTACAATTAGTAAAACTCAAAGCTTTAAAAAGCTAAAAGCAGGCAGCGTTGGTGTAGACGGAAAAAGAGCCATTATATTAAATGCATATAAATGGGCAAATACTACGACAAGCGTGCCTGTTCAAGCTTTTACATATACTTGGGCTTCGGGAAAAATAGACCCTTATCCCGAAGGCTGGACTTCAAGTGCGGCTGCACCACCTGGTACTGGTTATACTCTTTATCAACTGAACTTAACTGTCAGCGATTCAGCTACTACAGCTACTACAAGTGCAAATTGGAGTGCTAGTACACTAAATATAATTGGTTATAGACAAGACGGCACTATAGGTGAACTTAGTGCCTACACTAAAACAGCTTACATTACCCTAACCACAGCAACTCCTCCAGGAACTCCAACAGCTACCACAGGTGCTACCAGCTTGCCCGCTGCTGTTGGTACAGTAAGCTGGACAAGTGCAAGTCCTGACACTGTAGCAGATGGAAGTTATGTTTATATTAGTACTGGCATTTATGGTTCAACAAGCGATAAAGTTGTATGGGGAGCACCTTACTTAAGTTACTTTAAAGTAGGCAGTTTAAGTGCAATTAGTGCTAGTTTAGGTGTAGTAGGAGTATCTACCACAGGCAACATACATAGCGGTACAGGTGCAAATGACACAAAAACTTATGGTGGTAATAATGCAGGATTTTTCTTAGGATATGATGGTAGTGGTGCTGGTGCAGCATATAAAATGGATGTGGGCAGTTCAACAAGTTACTTACGTTTTGACGGTTCAAAAGTAAGTGCCACAGGCATGAGCATTTATACTGCAGACAATCAAGATATTTTAACTTTAGCAGGTGGACAAGAGTGGACAACTAATGGTAATATAACACTTTATAGTGCTGTAAGTTTGAAAAAAACTGGCAGTACTAATAGTTATGATGCTTGGGCCTATGGAAAACAATTTTATTCAAAAGGTGCGGCTGTAAGTTTTCAAGCAAAAGAAGCTGTAAATCGTCAATTTGAAGTAGGTTTAAAGGCTAGTACTACACCTGGCACAAATGCTACTATTGATTATGGTATACTACTGAGCACTTCTGGGGCAGTATTCGCTTGTGTTGGTAGTATAGCTCAGGGTACTATAGCTGATAGTTATGCACTTACTGATCAATTTTTAGTTGCTTATGATAATAAACAAATAACTTATTACGTTAATGGTGTACTAAAATATACATATACAACTGGTGTAGTTGCAGATAAAAGTTTTGTGCCAAAAATTTCTTTTTATACACAACAAGCATACGCCACAGCAGTTAAATTTCAACCGTGGAGTGGAGTTGGTGCAGATGGTGCTACTGGACCAACAGGTCCGACTGGTGCTACTGGACCAACGGGACCAACAGGGAGTCAAGGTAACACAGGGGATGCAGGTCCTACAGGCACCCGTGCAGCAGCTACTTGGCTTAGTGCAAGTAGCTATAGTAGCTGGCCTAATAGTGGAGCTGAAACTGCAGCAAACAGTTATTTTTTGACTAATTTTGGTGGAAAAATAATTGGTGATAGGGCTACGATATTTAATAGTAGTACTGGTAAAGGAGAAACTAGAAGTTGGAATGGTACTTCTTGGATTCCTGTAAGTGCCTATATTGACGGTAATTTACTAGTAAGTGGTAGTATAACTGGAGACGCTTTAGCTGGAAATATTGTAACTGTTGGTCAACGTATAGTATCCAGTGATGGATTATTTGTAATTGATTTAGCTAATAAAACTATAAGTATAAGTGTTTAAAATATTATGTTGTTTCAAGATTTAACTAATAGCATTACTCCTCAAGCTGCATCAGAAACCAGTACTTTTCAGGCTACTGGTTATAGCTGGTATGGGAACTACTATAATATATATATAGCTTTTGTTAGTGGCAGTAGGCCTGCTATAGGTACTACTATTACGGCAACTGGTACAGTAAACGGTGTTTACTATGGCTCACTACTTATATCAGGTGACTGGACTAATAATGGTATATATTACTTAAAGGTATATGGTAAATTAAGTGTTGAACCAACTATAAATACCACATTAACTTGTACATATACTTCAAATAAAACTTATAGTGAAGCAATTTATACAGGATTACCTAATTATAGTTATATTATTGGTTCTTATTATAATCCAGCAGGCAGGTATAGCTCACTTACCACTAATATTTGGGCTAGAGGTTCGGGAACTACCCCAACAGCTTATCCACAAAATTTAAATTTATATAGCCAGTATTCTAATTTTCAACTAAATAATGATTTAACTGGTAACTATATAGGTAATAGTTTATACGAACTTGATATTATATTTGACAGACCAAATAGATTTAGTACTAGAAGCTATTTAAAATATATAGAAAACGGAACTTCTATTGGAATATATAGAACATATAATGATCCTACTTCAAAACCTATTGGTTCATATTCTGTTCCATTAGCAAGTAAATATACTTTAAGTGTAGTAGATAATATCACAAATGCTATAATTGTAGATGAAACAGCCCCACGTACTTTTTCAACCAGTAGCAGCGGGCAACTTACTATTAGTACTGATATATATGCTACTGCATCTTCTGGTACTATTAAAGGAACAACATTTAATGCAGGAGGAGTTGTATCAGGAAGCTTTGGTGTAGGTATGTTACTAGATGGTACAGGTGTTGTAACAGGTACATATATTACAGGAGGTAGTGCACCTAATTGGACTGTAAATATTAGTCAATCAATCTCATTAGGAATAAACATTTCAGGTGATTGGGTCCCCACTAATCCCACTAATATTTGGAATGGAAGTAATAGGAATGATTATATATTAAGAATATATTCTTACGATGATCCTTACAGCAGCCCTAAAAAAATTCTTAGATTAAGGGCGGAAGATAGGCTTTTTGCTAATGTACTTGGTTATCAGGTGCCTGCAAGACTTTGGATAAATAGAAATACATATACTTACCCAGTTACACTAGATGGATCTTTAATATTAACAAACTCAACCTCAACAAATACTAATAGTTATGAAGATACAATTGTAACTTGTTTAGATACTCCTAAAATTACTGGAATTACTGCTGCTCTTAGTAGTAATGATAAATACTATTCACAATTAACTTATATGGGCTATAATGATCAAGATAGTGGTTTAAAATATACTACTTCAAGTCTTAGTACTTACCCTATAAGTTGTTATGAAGGTATTATATTTGGTACTGGTAAAACATCTTTAACTGTACTTTTAACTATTTGGGGTACTACTACTATCCCTTATCCTGGTATGGTAATGCAAGATATTGATAGTAGTTCTGTAAGTTCAGTATCAATTAAAACTGTATCCTATGACACGAAGACCAAACGTTATAGTTTTACTTTATCAAGTGCGTGGACAGGTGGTAATAGAGTTAAGTTTCTAAATAAAATGACTGGTCAATATAAAAAGTATACTAAAGATCCAGCAAATATTTTTCCAATTGGGTATTCAGATGGGATTCCTTATCTTGTAAGTAATTCATATTACTATAAACATGCTCTTGAAAACAGATTTTTAAGCCCAGGGTTTTTTACAATACTACCTTTATACTCGGTAAAAAAATTAGATGGAACATTAATAGCTACTTTTAGAGATACTACATTATTTACACAAATAGATTCGCCTACAACTGCTCTTAGTAGAAATTATTATGCACGAGAAATAAGTACTACGACAAATTATAAATGGTGGACAGTTAGCAGTAGTTCAAGTTATACGGTAATACCACCAACTAAGTCTGCTAGTATTTCAAATACTAAAATTAAAGAATTTTATTATACATATGGTCCTTGTCTAATAGAGTTTACTGCTGTAATTTTAAAAAGAGAAATAACATATGCCAAACAGGTTACTACTCCCAGTCCTTACAGTGATACATATTCAGAATCAGGAGTTGTAATTGGACCACCTACACCTGAATCTGATTATCCTCCTTATTCCGATAATAAGGGATATACTGAAACTGAAAGTACTGAAATTATAAGAATTAAAGTACAAGAAACAGTAGTACCCATGATTACACCAACAGTAAATTTAATAAGACCTAGCAGTTTAATTGGATTTAATACAACTGATTCAACCTACAAAATTAATTTTAATGCTGCCCGTATAACCACTAAATATAAAGGTAGTAATAGTATACTAATAGAAAAAATTGAGACTAGTGGTAACACAATAACTATTACTAATCATGGTTTAAAAAATGGTCAACTTATTCGTTATGGTTCAAATGGTACAGTAGCCAAAGGTTTAAAAAATAATAACTATTATTATGTGGTTTATTATAGTGCTAATACGTTTGGGCTAACCACAGATTCTACCGTAATTGACATTACATCAACAGGTAGTGCAGGAGATCAATATATTTATTTAGATAGTGATAGATATATTTTAACCTCAGAGCTTAGCAAAATAAAAGATAATGCAATATATTTTGATAAACCTCATAACTTATCAACAGGCGACAGAATTTTATATTTAGCACCAACAAATAGTGGTGTTTCCAGCTATATTATTAATGTAACACATTATACTTATTATATTGCAGTTAGAGTAGATGATTATGCAATAAAACTATTAGATACTGAAAATAATCCTATTACAATAACTTTTATTGCTGAAACTCCAAAAATAACTATTGGTGTATCTAAAACTAGCAATAATAGTGTTTATTGGAATGGATCATATATTATAGATTCTACTAAAGATTTAGTAACAATTAATCTTAATTGGAGTTATACTGAGTACAAAGATTATATATTTGATATTACTATCAACAGTTCAGTTTACGTAATTTATGAAATTACTAGCAACGGCAATTTTAGTAAAGATGATATTATAAAAACAACAATACTTGATCCTTATAATCTTACTAGGACTAATTATGGTTCAAGTTGGGGCACGGTTAGTGGCAGTATTTTTCCATACACCTCAACAAAATTAACTATAAAAGTAAGCTCAGCATCACAAGGTTATTATGGTAATTATACTGGAACTTATAATATTTATGTTAAATTTACTAAATTATCAGGTGATTATACTGGTATTTTTAATTTTGCTAAATTACCTGATACAATACAAGAAGTAACTGATAAAAATGCAGGTTATATAGGTATAGGTACAGAACCTGCAGTGCAAGCTGCACCTTCAAAAACTTTATCTAATTTAACTGGAACTAACCTAAATGTAAAATTATATGCAGATAAAACAATAGCAACACAACTTAGTAGTATAAATATTCCTATTATAAGTAATTTAGTTGATACTAACGCTGTTATTTTCCAAAATAACGCAGCTTTTTACAGCTTAACTGAAGTAGGTTTTTTACCAACTGGAGCAGACATAAAACATTATGGAATACCTCAATCTAACAACAACTGGAATTATCCTCAGTATAATACAACTGATACAAAATTAAATAATAAAAGTACACATAGCACTACTAATGGTGATATAACAATTAATACCAAAACAAGTATATTCGGTATTAGTAGTAGCCCTGCTAATATAATTCTTGCCACAGCTCATGGATTATCAACAGGTGCACCTGTGCGCGTTGCTATCCCAGGTCTAACTGGATTTAGTACTACAAACTATAATTTTATTACTAAAGTGAAAAGAAATAGTCAAGGTACTGGCAGTTTGTTAGGTACAGCTAGTGAGCATGGCTATGTTACTGGTGATATAGTTATGTATCAAAAAGGTTATGATACTTCAACTGCAACTTATTTAAATTTATTAGATGTATTAATACCTGGAAAAAAATATTACGTTATTGTTGTAGACACAACTTGGTTTAAGTTAAGTAATAGTCCAGAAGAAGCCGCAGCAGGTAAAGGTATTACTTTTAATAGTTTTGGTAAATTTGGAACACAAATAGTAGATGGTGTTGATACTAAAACTGCGACCATTTACTTTAAATATGCACAAACTGAGGCTGCTGATGCAGTTAATTATTACTATGGCACAGTAGAGAATCCAGTCAGTGCTATTTACAACCAAACAACATATGACAAAACATTAGTCCAGGGTTTTGATTCTAGCACTTTTAGGTTTAAGTACCCAGGACCTGATAATTATAGTCAACAAGTTTATACTACTTCAACAGGTAACACTTTAGCTACATCAACTTTTGATAATATAATAATAGGTTATTTGGATAAATTAGATAGTTTTCCAAACGGTATAAATTGCTACGATACTTACTATGTAATAGTAGTTGATAAAGACCAAATTAGGCTTGCTAAAAGTTATGAAGATGCTGTTGCAGTTACCCCAAATTATATACCTATAGAACCAGCTGCTACAGGTACAACAGCTTATATTTACACAGGTGTTATAGCGCCAAAAGCACTTACTAGCACTACTCCAGTTATAAAAGATGCACTATTACTAGGAACGCAAAATCCTGTTGCTTTATCAATTTGTTGGAGTTATACACTAGGTACCGCTAATACATCTGCTAATAACATTGATGGTTTTATAGTTTATGTTAATACTGTTGGTGTTGCAGGTAGCGATCCAGTTAATGATAGTAGGTATATTGTGCCTTATGATGACTACTATACATCTGGTAAATATAATATAGTTATATATAATGTACGTAATACGGATTCTCGTATTTATGTTGCTGTTGCGGCTTATAGATATAGAAATCACTACGACTACAGACATGATGTTTTTTTTGGTACAGATGCTCAAGAGTTACAAATAAGTACATTATTAAAAGACGATATATATGCCCCTACAAGTACTTCCGATGCTAGTGTATTAACACTGGCTGATGATACTACATATACTACAATTAAAAGATTTTTTATACCAAAAACTAAGTTAGCTTATAATGGAAGTCAAGGTTATACTACTCCTCAAAGTACTTTGACTATTGATGGAAATACGGGAACTTTAACTTTAATAAAAAATTCAGTAAATGTAACTGATCAATTAAAATCAAAATATACAACTCAAACTACTGCAAGTTATTATATTCCTTATCTTTCTACAAGCGGAACTTATCAATATATAGCTTCAAAGCAAACTATAAATTATAGTAGTAACACTGTATTACAAACTTATATATATAAAACTGATTATAAAAAGCCTTTATTTATAAAACTTATACCAAGTAATTTTACAAGTATATCTGGTATTACTTTAAATACTGGTATTACTGCTCCTGTAGTTATTAATAACGTATCTCTTGATACACCTACTATTGCATCAGGCGGAGGTAATATTAGTATAACACAAAAAGTAATTAGTATAGGACCAACAATTGTACAAAGTATAACTAATAATATAACTAATAGTTTAAGACTATTAATACCTGTAATAGATAGTAGTACTAATGCAATATCTGTTGCTGAAATTTATTATCAAGATAAAGACACTGAATTATCTAACCTTAATTTTACTACTGTTATACAAGTATTAGGAACATAATATGGCTGCTACCGAAAGAATAAAAATAACACCAGACTATATAATTGCAAAAAATGCGGTTGGCACAGTAACTTATAGTGCGGGTACTCCACCCGCTGATGGTTCAATAAACTTTCCAGCGTACTTAAGAAGTAATAGTACTAGTAGTATAAATACAGACTATGATATATACTATAATCAAGTTGCACCACTACCTTATCCAGAGCTTAATACATGGGGAGCAATTAGTATAATAAGTGGTAGTATATTTAGTTTAATTGCAGCACCTGCAAATAGTACTACAACAGTAGTTAATACTAGTTTAGTTGAGCCTGGAACTTACGTTATTGTACCAACAGTTTGGTATATAGAAAGTCCAGGTACTACTTCTGATTTAAATACAAGTAGTAGATTTTCTACAACCAATATTCAAGATCAATTTAAATATGAAATTAAACTTAATGGTATTGTAATTGATAGTTTTTATGTAAGCCGTTATGAAACAGATACCAAAATTCTTTGGATAGGACCAACTGGTCCTGCTGATAATTATGGCCTAGATAGTGGCGGGTTTTACATACCAGGACCTTATTCTGTAAAAATTAATTATGGTATGACAAATCCAGACAGCGTAAGCTTAACAAATCCTGCCAGTTATATTAGTGATGCATACTCTACAAAAACACTTAGTATAACACCAGTTGCTAATGGTCCAACAATTGCAGACAGTTGGACCCGTGGAACTGTAAAAATTTTATATTATTCACGTGGTTATTTAGGCATGAGGTATACAAAATGATTGATATATCATCATCAGGTATTAAAATAGTGGCAGAAGGTCAACAGATTCCTGAACTTACTGGTACAACACAATTAACTACTTATTTAACAACAGCTAGTGGAAATTGTACATTTACTGCAAATTCTGGTAGCTATCGTCAAATTACAAATTTAAGTTATAGTACGGTTACTATAGCTGGAAAAAGTTATAATACTTATCAGTCAAATTTTACCCATTTTTATGTAATCTACATAACACCTACTAATTTGCCTACAAATAGCTCAATTAGTGTGTTGTTAAATAAAAAGTTTCAACTGTGTATGGGACTGCCTTATTTAGTAGAAAAAGATGCTAATGGATATAAATTTACAAAATACGATATTTTAACTGCCAGAATAGTCCCAGGTAGTCCAAGTTATGTTGAATTTCAAGCATATGATGCTTTAAATTTACATAGTTTAAACCCAGTTGCGCAAAGTTCAATTAGCTTTAGTTGGACTGCACATACTTATTATTATAAAAATTATACTTATTAAAATTATGGATTTATCAAATAAACAAGTCACAATTAAATCATTAATAAATAACTCAATACCTGAACCCGAAACTGTAGTAACTGTGATTATTTACGAAATTGTATCAACAGGTATTAAAAAAAATGTGGGTGAGTATGATATTACTTTAAAAAGTATATTATACTATGATCTGCAAGACCCTCAACTGATGCAAGCTGTACTACTGCAACTTGCTGAAATCTAGGAACAAAAATGGCGGCAAATAATTTAAAAGTAATTTATGATAATGTAATAGATTATGGTACTACCACAGTTTCAGCAGATAGTGTTGCAGGCACATCTTATGCAGCAGCAAATCTTAAAAAAGACGCAAAAAGCCAAACTTGGCGCAGTAATAATTCAAAAACTGCTACCTTAACAGTTGGCTTTGGCTCAGGCACGTTTAGTGGATATATCACAGGTACAACACTTGTGGTTACAAGTGCACCTACCATCACACTAGCACCAAATCAAGTTATTACAGGTGGCAGTATTGCAGCAGGTACTTATATTACAAGTTTTGGCACAGGTACTGGTGGTACGGGTAATTATGTAGTCAATACCAGTCAAACTGTGGGCAGTAGTTTCTCACCTATTACTGTAACTGCTGCAGCTACAAAAGTTTTAAGTGGTGTACTACTAGCATTTACCAATTTAACTAGTACAGCTACAATTAAAACTACTGCCATAAATGTAATTGCAGGTGTAAACCCCAGCGCATTGGGTGATGTACTGGCAAGACCGTGGACAGACACAGCTTGGGACAGTACATTTTTGCCAGCCAACAGCAACAGCTACAGTTATGGTGGAGGAAATTATGCCAGAACTTGGTTTAGCAGCGACGTAACTTGTACTGGACTTACTATCGCTATCACAGATACAGCTAATACCAACAGCTATCTAGAAGCAAGTAGACTGATAGTAGGCAAGTCTTGGAGTCCAAAATACAATACAGAATTTGGCATAGAAGTTGCCGTAAAAGATTTAAGTAGTCAATCAAGAACTGAAAGCGGTGATTTAATTACCACCCGCGGTGTACGTTACAAAACTTTAAATTTCAACTTAAATTGGTTAACATACACAGATCGCACAACTTTTGTAAATTTACTAAAAACTAGTGGTTTAAGCAGGCCATTGGCAGTTAGTTTGTTTCCAAATAATAGTGATGACTGGGATGCTGAAGGTTTATACCAAATATACGGAAAATTAACAGATACAGCAGCTGTTACACACCCAATGTTTACTGTGTACACAAGTTCAGTAAGCATAGAAGAAATATAAAAATAGCCTCCATTAGGGGGCTATTTTTTTAACTTGACTGATTTTTGCTAACATGGTATAATAGTACCAAAAATATGTATAACATTTTAAATTTAAATACTAAATTGCTGTCAAGGAGTACATCACATGGAAATAACAGACCCATCAAATATATCCCAGTGGCTTACGGCAGCTTTTTTGGCTGTAGTTGGACTAGCTATGGGATTGCAAGTAGTAGTTAAAAACTGGAAAGCAAATAGTACAGAATCAGCTTTATTAAAGATGATGCATGATGAATTAGAACGTATGAGTGCGCAAAACTTAATACTAAGCCAGGAAATTGGCAAATTGCAAGCCGAACTAGTAAACTTAAGCAATCAACTTAGTGAACTAACTAGTGAAAATACTAAACTGCGTGTTGAAGTCAGCAACTTAAATACTGAAATTACCAGACTACATGGTATTATAAAAACAAAGGCGGTAGTATGACTGATGCAGTAAAAATAAATTATAAAATTATGCAAGGCAATACTTTTTCAGAAACACTACGCTGGGAAAGCGGTGAAAAAGTATATAAGCCTATTACTGCAATAACACAAAGTGCTCCACTAACTCTTACTAGTACAGCACACGGCATACCACCACAATGGCGTATTAAAATTACAAACGTGGTAGGCATGACCGACATTAACAACAGTGATATATATAGACTGGGCGAACCTACTACAGCTAATGTAATAACTATTAATGACATTAACAGTGTAGGTTACCGTGCTTATACAAGCGGTGGTATACTAGAATACAATAAACCTGTTGATATGACAGGTTACACTGCAAAAATGCAAATTAGACCAAATGTAGATAGTAGTACATTAATTTATGAAATGACTACTAGCAATGGTGGTATTACAATTGATAATACAACTAAAAAGATAACTTTACTTATTCCTGCAACTGTAACTAGTACATTTAATTTTACAACTGCAGTTTATGCACTTGAAATTTATGCAGGTACCACAAGCTTTGTGTTAATTTATGGCAGCATGGGATTAACCAAAGAGGTTGTAAAATGACAGAAATAGTAAAATTTGTTAATACTATAATTGTTGAAAATGCCGTAACCAGCGAAACTATTGTTAGTGGCGTGCAGGGACCACCAGGTGCAACAGGCCCGCAAGGGCCTGCTGGCACTGCTGGCGTTGCAGGGGCAGCAGGGCCACAAGGCACTCCAGGTGCTGTATTAGTAAATTTAGCTAATAGTGTTGCAATACCTACTGGATTAACTAGCGGTCAAGCCTTGTATAATTATGGAAATGGAACCGCTAGTAATTATGGTGATAGACTTTTTATAGGCATACCAAGTGGTAATATTGTTAATAGTGTATTAGTTGGCGGCAAATATTACACAGATTTGTTAGAAACAGCTACTAGTTCTGCCGATTCTAACGTACTTGTAAAACGAGATAGTAACGGTAAATTAATAGGTGATATACTAGGTAATAGCGCAACTGCTACAAAATTGTCCACAGCAAGAAGCATAAGCGTAATTGGGGATGTAGTTGCTAATGCTGTTAATTTTGATGGTACTAGTAACATACAGTTAAATGCTGCACTTGCAACACAAACTGGTTTAACTACTGGTACTTACGGTAGTACTACACTGATTCCTGTACTAACTGTTAACAATAAAGGTGTTATTACAGCCATTAGTACTCAAACTGTAGCATCTAATAATTTATTACTAACTGCTGATAATAGCACTTTTGGTTCAGTAGTCACTGGTAGCAGATTACAAATATTAGGTGGTACAGGTATTACTACAAGTGCAAGTAGTAATACTGTAACTATAAATCTTAATACTAATATTGCCACAACTAGCGGTACTCAAACATTTACTAATAAAACTATTAGCACTAATAGTACTTGGGCAGGTAATACTATCAGTCAAAGCCGTGGTGGTACTGGAAGTACAACTGGTAGTATTATTACAGACAGTAATTTAACATTTAGTAGTGGTAGTACACTTTACTTAAGTGCACAAACAATAGATGTTGGTGGCAGTGTTTTAACAAATCTAACAACACCGCAACAAGATAGTGATGCAGTTACCAAAGCTTATGCGGATGCACTTAAGCAAGGTTTAGACATAAAAGATTCCGTTAAAGTTGCTACTACAACTAATATTAATCTATTTGGACAACAATCGATAGATGGCATAAGTGTACTTGCGGGCCAACGTGTATTAGTAAAAAATCAAACTAATAGTGAAGAAAACGGCATATGGAACGTAAGTTATCAAGATTGGTATAGAAGTAGCGATGCTGATACTAGTGATAAAGTAACGGCAGGATTATTTACATTTGTAGAACAAGGCACGCAAAATGCTGGAAATGGTTTTGTTTTAACCACAAGTGGCTCAATTATATTAGACACAACTGCTTTAAATTTTTCACAATTTAGTAGTGGTGGCACAATAATAGCTGGCAGTGGTTTAACTAAAACTGGCAATACAATATCTGCCAACTTTAGTGGCAGTTATAATGACTTAAGTAATAAACCTACTAATTTAGCTACTGAAACTTATGTTACTACGGCATTAAGCGGTAAAGTAAACACTTCTGCACTTGCAGCTGTAGCTACCAGCGGCAGCTACACAGATTTAACAAATAGATTTCTTGGCTATGACAATGAAATACACGTTAGTCAAGTAGACGGAAACGATACTACTGGTAATGGTGACTTGTTAAATCCAGTTGCTACGATTACCAAAGCAATGACTTTAGTAAGTGCACAAAGAAGAAAAGTAATTGTTCACTCTGGCGGTTATACTGAAGACTTCACAATAAATTTATCTTATGTAACAGTAACTACTGAAGCACAAAAAGGTGACGATGTTGTAATTACTGGAACTGTAACTGCAAACAAAGGCTGTACTATTTCAGGTTTAAAAATAACAAACCTGACGATTACAGCAGCTACAGGAACAGGAAGTGTAAACATACTTGGTTGTGATATTACTGGTACACTTACAAAAAGCAGTGCTGCCGACTATACTCTTATTCGTTTTTGCGATATTGGCACTACAAACATTACTGGTAGCGGTGGTTTAGTTGCCATATTTGGGGGTAATCCTAATTTCATTACAATCAATAATGCTGCAGCAAGGGTAATTGTTAAAAACGCTGTTACTATTTCTCCAGTTTTAACTGCAGGAAACGCAAACTTTGTAGACAGCATAGTACTTGCTTCTACTGCTACAAGTAACGCTATTACTTCTGCTGCTGGAACTATTGTTACCTTAGCTAATAGTCAATTTATTGTACCAACATTTAATAATGTTGCCAGAGTTTCGTTAAGTGGTTTCTATTCAATTTTCAACTGTGTATATGACAAGCCAAACTCAACTTTGGTGGCATTGTCGGCAAGTGGCGGGTCAACTAATTCTGTTGATTATTTTCAGTACATTAATGCCGATAGATTGGTACTGGCAACAGGTGGTCAGATTACATTTCCAGACGGCAGTGTTCAAAATACAGCAAGTGCAAATTATACTGCTACTAATAATGCTGGAATTTCAATCAGTAATGACTATAAACTTGCAACTGTTTATAATTCAAATATTAGTAATACAGTTTCAAGCGTAGTTGTTGGCGGTGCGCCAGCAGCGGCAGCTAGTGAATGGAAAAGCAAAACTATTGTACAAGTTTTAGATACAATACTTTTTCCAGATTTAAATCCTGACTATGTAATACCCACATTGACAGTAACAGAATACGCTGTTGGTGTGGCTGAAGTTGGCTCTACTATAACCAGAACACTTGTTGCAACTGGAACTAAAAATGATGCAGGATTATTTCAAAGTTTTGTATTTAGACGTAATGGTGTTTCGGTTAAAACAACTTATGATCCAACAGGTAGTAGTAGTGGTGTTGCTAGCTTAGCTAATCAATTTGGTTACACAAACCCTAATAATCCAAATACCAAATATACGGATTCATATACAGAAAATTATGTCGCCACTACACCAAGTATTATTAATTGGAGTGTTAGTGGTAACTATGCTGCAGGTTTACCAAAATATACAAATAAAGGTGCATTAGACACCAGAACCAGTCAATCATTATTAACCAATGCACCTCAACTTGGGGGAACCTTGATAGCCAACTCATCTTCACTCTCAATTATGTACCCTTATTTTTGGGGCACAGAAAGTTCTAGTATAACAGCTGACGGCATTGTAACAAAAATTGCAAATAATGCTGCAACTAAGGTTTTACAGGATAGTAGCGGTAGTATTCAAATTACTTTTAATGCAAATGTTAATTACATTTGGTTTGCCATACCCGTTAATGGTGTTAACGGAACAATTGCACAAAAAATTAACTGGGCACAAGATAATAATGCTATAAATAAGGGCACAATTAGTAACGATAGCGCTTTTATTGGTATACCAACTTTAAAAAATGTTTCTAGTAGTTTGTGGTTAACTGTGCCGTATTATATATACATCTCCAAAGGTGCAACAAGCACTGAAGGATCTTTTACTTTTTCATAAGGAAAAAATATGTCAATTGCTTTAAGTGACTATTTAAAACCAAATATAGGCGTGCCTGTTGACTATAGACAAGGTCCTTTTGCTACAACTACTGTAGCCTGCGCAACAGTTAATGTTAATTATAGATATAAAGGTTTAACAGTACTTATTACTAACGGTAGTACTGTAGATGAGTACTGGTGGAAAGCTGGAACTGCTGATTCAGATTTAGTATTAAAAACTAATAATCCAGTTACTGCCAGTAGTAGTGTACTAGGTGGAATTAAAATAGGTACTGGATTAAGTATTGATAGTGGTACTGCTAGTGTTGATTTTACAGGATATGCTACTAATGCTTCAGTTACTAGCGCAATAAGCGCTTTAGTTAATGGTGCTGGAGCAAGTTTAGACACACTAAATGAACTGGCATCAGCACTAGGCAATGATGCAAGCTTTAGTACTACAGTTACTACAGCTTTAGGCAATAGACTGCGTATTGATGTTGACACTCAAGCATTAACTACTACACAAAAATCTAATGTTAAAACTAACTTGGGCTTAGCCACAGTAGCTTTTAGCGGTAGTTATAGTGATTTAACTGGTTTGCCTACAGCGTATAGTTTGCCAACTGCTAGTAGTAGTGTACTAGGGGGTGTTAAAGTAGGTACTGGACTAAGCATTGATGTTAATGGCATATTAAGTTCTAGTATTACTCAGTATAGTTTACCAACTGCTAGTAGTAGTGTACTAGGTGGTGTTAAAGTAGGTACTGGACTAAGCATTGATGTTAATGGCATATTAAGTTCTAGTATTACTCAGTATAGTTTACCAACTGCTAGTACATCCACACTAGGTGGTGTTAAAGTTGATGGTACAACAATTACAATTAATGCATCTGGTGTAATAAGCGGAAGTAGTAGTTACACTTTACCAACTGCTAGTAGTAGTGCACTAGGGGGTGTTAAAGTAGGTACTGGATTAAGCATTGATGTTAATGGCATATTAAGTTCTAGTATTACTCAGTATAGTTTACCAACTGCTAGTACATCCACACTAGGTGGTGTTAAAGTTGATGGCACAACAATTACAATTAATGCATCTGGTGTAATAAGCGGAAGTAGTAGTTATAGTTTACCAACTGCTAGTAGTAGTGTACTAGGTGGAATTAAAATAGGTACTGGATTAAGTATTGATAATAGTACTGGTACTGCTAGTGTTGATTTTACAGGATATGCTACTACTGCTTCAGTTACTAGCGCAATAAGCGGTTTAGTTAATGGTGCTGGAGCAAGTTTAGATACACTAAATGAACTGGCAACAGCACTAGGCAACGATGCAAGTTTTAGTACTACAGTTACTACAGCTTTAGGCAATAGACTGCGTATTGATGTTGACACTCAAGCATTAACTACTACACAAAAATCTAATGTTAAAACTAACTTGGGCTTAGCCACAGTAGCTTTTGGCGGTAGTTATAGTGATTTAACTAATAAAATAACGTCAGCGACTAATGGCGGTGTACAGTTTAATACTAATGCTAACGCCACCGAACTACAAACAATTTATAATACAGCTACAGATGATGCCATTACTTGTAGTGCAATAGGTGGTTTAACTGCAACTTTAGCCAGCACCTTAAAAACAAAAACAATTGTACAACTATTAGATTTAATATTATTTCCATTACAACTGCCAACCTATACTGTACCAACATTTAGTATAACTAATAGTGTAAGCGGCAGTTATGCAGAAATTGGTACTAGTATTAGCCCTACACTTACTGCACTTTATAGTGAAAATGATGGTGGTGCAGCAACTCGATTGTCCTTGGTACGTAATGGTACTGAAATTACTGGTTCAGTAGTAGCTAGTCCTACCATTTATGCTGTTTTAACCGCTATAACAGATCAGTTTGGCTTTGCAAACCCAAATACTCCTAACAACCAGTACAGGCTTGTTCATGCAAACGGTGCATATACAATTTTAAGCGGTTCCAACGCCAATTCTTGGACGTTTAGAGTAAACCATGCTGCTGGTTCGGCAAAGAAAACTAGTGCAAATGTAACAGATAGTAGAACTGCTGTAGCTTATGCTTATAGTGTAGATGCACCAATTGCCGCATCTAGTACTATTTCAGGTGCGACTTCTAGTATATCTGGTATTTATCCTTATTTTTGGGGGGTGGGTACAAGCAGTGCTATTACGGCAGCTACAATTGCCAGTAAAATAGCATCTGGTACTGATGCTGTAACAACTGTAAATAAAGTAGTTTCAGACCCTAGCGGAAATATTCAAATTACTTTTAATGCAACTGTTCAATATATTTGGTTTGCATTGCCAGCACAACTTTATACTGGCAGTGGCACAATTGCAAACAAAGCTTATTGGGGTGAAAATGGTAATGCAACAAATAGAGGTACTTTAGGTACAGACAGTGTATTTATGGCTGCCCCAGTTAGTCAATCAGTTACTACAACTTATTGGAGTAATATAACTTATAATATATATATTTCTAAAGTTGCTGCAACTACTGGAACTTCTACTTACACATTCTCTACGTCTGCTATTGCAGCTTAATAATTATGTCAATTACTTTAAGCGACTATTTAAAACCAAATATAAGTGTGCCTGTTGACTATAGACAAGGTCCTTTTGCTACAACTACTGTAGCCAATGCAGCAGTTAATGTTAATTATAGATATACAGGTTTAACAGTACTTATTACTAACGGTAGTACTGTAGATGAGTACTGGTGGAAAGCTGGAACTGCTGATGAAGATTTAGTATTAAAAACTACTGGTGGTGCTTATACTCTACCAGTAGCAGGTACATTAACACTGGGAGGTGTTAAAGTAGGTACTGGATTAAGCATTGATACTGGTGGCATATTAAGTTCCACTATTACTCAGTATAGTTTACCAACTGCTAGTAGTAGTGTACTAGGGGGTGTTAAAGTAGGTACTGGACTAAGCATTGATGCTAGTGGCATATTAAGTTCCACTATTACTCAGTATAGTTTACCAACTGCTAGTACATCCACACTAGGTGGTGTTAAAGTAGGTACTGGATTAAGCATTGATGCTAATGGCATATTAAGTTCCACTATTACTCAGTATAGTTTGCCAACTGCTACTAGTAGTGTACTAGGTGGAATTAAAATAGGTACTGGATTAACTATTAGTAGTGGTACTGCCGCTTTAGCAGCAACTGGCGTAACTGCAGGAACTTATACAACTACAAAAATAACTGTAAATACTTACGGTCAAATAACTTCCGCCAGCAGCGGGTTAGATCCTATAATAGCAAGTTTAATATTTTAATAGTATGTCTAATTTAACAAAACCTTTTAAAGTTACCACACTAGGTACTACAACATTACTAACTTGTTCAAGTGACAAACAAATAGTAATTACAAAAATAACTGCACAAGTATATATTCCAAGTTCTATTAATATTGCCGCAAAAACAATATCTTTAAATCTAGTAGATAAAACTGGTGCAGTTTATAAGTTAAAGGAAGGAACAATTGGTTATAGTAACGATTACGATAGTCCTACTATTTATACTTTTGGCAATTTAGTTAATTATGGTACTGAATATGCTACACGAGATAAAATAATGGATGTAGTTGTATACATTCAGAGTGGAAATACTGGGCTGGACGACTATAAAATATATTTAACTGAAGGCGATAGTTTAACTACTAGTATTAGTGGTTATGATTCCAATTTGTTGTATATAACATATGTTATAAGTTATTATGAATTACCACCACCTAATGCTTCTAAAACCTCTAGTTATCAAGGCCGTTGGGTTAGTGGCACTTATTATCAAAAAAATAGTACTGTGTTTTATAACAAAGATTTGTATATTGCAATAAATAATAATACTGATACTACAAGTCCTTCTACTACAAACTGGCAAATTGTTCAAAAATCAGCGGATACTTTAAATGTAACAAATTTAAGTAGTGAATTTACGTTACCTATAGGTAGCTTAGAAACTACTAATAAAAACACATTAAGTATTGCAGGAACTTTAACTAGCAAAACATTAACTGGAGCACGTTTTACAAACAATCAGTTTTTAGATAGTACAGGCACATATACTATAACTATTCCAGCTTCTACCAGTGACACTTTAACTACATTAACAGCAACACAAACACTTAGTAATAAATGGTTTACTTCTAGTACTGTAAATTCTAGTACTATTAATTTTTCTGATATTAATATTACTTATGGTTTTGATGGTGCAAATAATATAATAAAAGAAGCTGTTATAGCCAAAACATTAACCAGCGGTACAAATACTATTAGCTTAAGCAGTACAGATGGTATGGTATACTCAATTCAAACTTCAACAACAGCTAGTGCAAACTTTACTATAGCTGTACCTGCAGCTTCTTCATATAGTGGTTTAATTCTTACTTTTATTGTAAAAATGAGAGCAGCAAATCAAACTTTAAGTTTTACTACCGTTAAAACAGCTAGAACTACTACTGCAAGTATAACTGCTGATACATTTGATAGGTATAGCCTTATAAGTGATGGTACTTCGTGGTATTGTATTCAAACTGATAAAGGTATAGTCTAATTATGGCATTTAAAACTAAAATATTTTCAAGTACAGTTGCTACTGGCATAGCAAATCAGTTTACTTTTGATACAGACGCTATTATTGTTGGTGTTTTTGGAACCTATGTCTCTGTATATGTAAATATTCAAGATAATATGGGCAGCTCTTATGCTGTTACTCTACAAAATAGTAAATATCCAGTATTATCAGGAACTACTATAAGTGCACAATTTAGTGCTGGTGGCAGTTTTTCAATTACTTATTGGTATGATGATTCAACTTCAGATGCCTTAACATTAATACCTGCAGGTACATGGAGCAGCACAACAACTTATGCTAAAAATAGTATAGTTTATTACTCTACTACTCAGTTAAGTTACATATGTAATGTTAGCAATTTAAATAAACCTCCAAGCACAAATACAGATATTTGGCAAATTGTTATTGGTACTGGTTTAAGTTTAAATGTAGGGCTTAGTAGTGAATTAGTTAGTAATACTACTGGATATTTAACGGCCTCAACTACATCATTAAGTATCGGAACAACTTTAACTAGCAAAACATTAACTGGAGCACGTTTTACAAACAATCAGTTTTTAGATAGTACAGGCACATATACTATAACTATTCCTAGTGGTAGTAGTGATACTTTGGCTACATTAGCAGCTACACAAACATTTACTAATAAAACTTTATCAAGTTGTACTTTAAGTAACCCAACAATAACTAATACTAATATTACACTTAGTAACGGCACAATTACTAGTGGTGCTGGTACTTATATAAAAGATACTGTTACTTCTGCTACAAGTGTATCAAATTATACTATAAGCCCTGCTAGTGGTTCTATATTTAAATTAACAACATCTGCAACTGCCAGCACAACTATAACTATTACAATGCCATCACCTTCATCCTACAGTGGTAGTAGTTATTTAATATTTATTACTACGGGAGCTGCCTCACAAACATTAGTTTTTAGTAATAGCGTAAAAACTCCTGGTACTTTTACTATAAGTCAAACAGGTGGTGTTACAGATATATATACAGCAATTTCGGATGGTACTAACTGGTATATTTCACAAGTGGATAAGGGGTTTTCTTAATGTCTATTAATGTATTAAGATTTGTAAGATCAGATTATATAAGAAAAAATTCTGGAGCTATTACTCCCACAGACAGTTACTTTAGTAATATTGCTATACTACTACGAGCCAATCCAAATTTTACAGGTTCAGCAAGTGATCCAATATATCCATATAGCTCATCTGGTGTAACATTTCCCACAGCAATTTTTCATGATAGTACTAGCCCAACTCAGAGTGTTGGTCAATACTATGCTAGGTACGGCAATTCGATTTCTGTAGCAGTTCCATATAGCCCTTATTCTAGTGCATATCCTAGCACAGATGGTGTGTACATTATGCAAGGTAATACTGGTACTACTAATGCGTTTTCTAACCCTACTGCTATAACTACAAGTGACTCTGGTGTACAAAGTGGAACAGCACCAACTACTTTAGAAATAGCTGCTGCAGGCGACGTAGTTGGCGATATGCACAGAACACTATTAAGTAATAGTGCCAAAAGTACAGCAATAGCTAACGGGTTTACAGTAGAATTTTGGGTTGAAATACCGGCTGGTAGTTTTAGTAGCAGTACTTCGTTAGTTGGTGTATCTGGAGATATAACATTTACACTACTAGCCAATAAAACAATTACAGTAAACTGGAAACCTTGTGCATTTAGTCTTGGACCTTACTATGATGGGGCTGATACTACCGCCTATTATATAGATTACTATACGGCAGTTACTCAAACTACTTCAACTTTAAGCCCAGGCTGGCATCATATAGCTTTTACATGTAGTTATCAAGCAATAATTGGCACTAACTCTGGTTCTGTTAATTTATATGTTGATGGTAGCAGAGTGGCTCAAGATTTAAATAAACAAATACCGAGTACTGTTTCAGGTACTACTACGTATAATACCATTCCTAATAATAATAATAGTCCTGCAACTTACAGCAATAGGCCTTTAGTTATTCGTAGTCCAAGTAATTTTTATTGTTTTAATGCATCTCCTTTTCCATTAACAGGAATACGTATAATATTAGGCAATTGTTTAAGTACGGCAGCAAATTTTACTCCGCCTACACAAAAAGTAACTTCTAATATAATAGGTTGGAATGGCAGTACTAGTACTTTTACATACACTTATTGTTGGATAAGCCATTTTACCACTTGGGGAAATGATACAAAAACTATAAATTATGCTTATAAAAACTATAAAATTTCAATGGCTTATAGTACTTATTTAAGTAACTCTTATGGTACTCCAAGTCTTGTTACTGTTAGCAGCACAATACCTACGGTTTCAAATTCAGTATATAGCACTGGAGTGCAAAGTCTCAGTTTTACTGGTCAAGCTAATGGAAATCTTGGTTTTTTTCGAAACTCGTATCAAACTAGTAGTGAAGGAGCAGTTGATTTAGTTGGCAATGATTTTACAGTTAATTTCTTTATGCAAAGAACTAGCGGTACAGGTGTAGATGTTTTGTGGAATAATGCTGTTTCATCTGGTGCTGGTACTATTGCACTGTATATTACTTCAGCAAATCAACTGGCTTTACGAGTTGGTACATCAACAACAACAGCAAGAATTACAACATCTACAATTAGTAATAACGTATGGTATTATGTGCAATTATCTAGAAGTAGTACTACATTTACTTTAAGCTCTGTAGCTAGTGGTGGCAGTGTTACTTCTGGTACTTATACTACAACAGCTATACCAACACAATCAACAACAGCTACTACTAGTTACAGTGCTCCTAATTTAGCATTTAATATAGGTGGAGATAGTTCTGTAACTGCAGCTAATGCATTTTATGGTTTAATAGCAGACTATAGGTTAACACTTGGCATTGCCAGAGGTACACCTTCAGGATACCCCACTTATTTTAGCCCTACAACTGCATAAGGTAAACATGAAAGCAATAATTTGGAGTAAAAACAATTGTGCATATTGCACACAAGCAAAACAGCTATTACAAGCCAAGTCAATTGAAGTTATAGAACGTAACATTGATACCACGGCTAGTATAGCAGATCTACAACAGGCGGTTCCTGGTGCGCGTACAGTGCCTCAAATTTTTATTGATGGTGTTTTAATAGGCGGGTTTACGGAACTTAAAACATACTTACAAAAGGCTTTACCATGACAGAGTGTCCAGTAGCCACAGTTTACAAATCAGTAAACTTAGCAAATCACATACAAGCTATACAACTAGCTAACCTAGGCCCCGCAGATCCGCGTCAACCCAACACACTGTTTTGGGGTGACAAAATGGAGTTGTGGAATGTTGCAGAAGGCGTTGCCAGAACACAACTGTGTTTAAATTGTGAAAATTACAAAACTGACAGTGCTAGCATGCAGTGTATAACTGCTGGAGGCGGTGCCACACTAAAACCCAGTGAGTTGCCAGTAACACCAAGTTGGGCAGATATTACAGACATGCCAGTTGGTTACTGCACTCGTTGGGCAATAACTTGTACAGCACTGCGCACTTGTGATGACTGGGAAAGTTGTAGCAGCCAAGATAGTATTCAACCTGAAGATTACTTAGATGAAGACGGTTGGAGCAATTCAACCAAAAGTGCTGAAACTTACAAACCTACTAGCAGCATGGCAACTGAAGCACAACGTGCTCTAGACTGGCATAAAGAAGGTCATCGTGGTGGTACTGCAGTAGGATTGGCACGAGCAAATCAACTGGTTCGTGGTGATAACTTAACTGAAAGCACAGTTATGCGTATGCATAGTTTTTTCAGCCGTCATGAAGTTGACAAAAAAGCTGAAGGATTTAGTCCAGGTGAAAAAGGTTATCCCAGTGCAGGTCGTGTAGCTTGGGGACTTTGGGGTGGTGATGCAGGTCAGTCATGGGCACGTGATAAAGCTGCACATATACAAGCAGAAAGAGCAAAGCAATGATTTCAGCAGAACAACTAAAACAAATTATTCCACAAAACAAAAATCAAGCAGAGTGGTTAGCAGCACTTAATTTATTATTACCAAAATATGAAATTAACACAAAAAACAGAATCAGTTGTTTTTTAGCACAATGCATTCATGAGTCTGCTGGTTTTACTGCACTAAAAGAAAATTTAAATTACTCAGCAGAAGGTTTGCAGAAAACATTTGCAAAATACTTTACTGCAGAGCAAGCAGCTGAGTACGCTCGCAAACCTGAATGTATAGCCAATCGTGTATATGCCAACCGCATGGGTAATGGTCCAGAGGCATCTGGTGATGGTTATCGTCATTGTGGTCGTGGAGTTATTCAACTAACAGGTAAAGCAAATTACGAAAACTTCAGTAAAGCCATAAATAAAACAGTTGCAGAAACTGTAGTTTATTTGGGTACTACAGCAGGTGCATTAGAAAGTGCTTGTTGGTTTTGGAAAACCAATAATCTTAATCTGCTAGCTGACAACGAAGATATGAAAGCAATTACCAAAAAAATTAATGGTGGTTTTATAGGTTTAGAAGATCGTATAAAACATTTTAATCATATCAAACAGGTGATCTAATGTGGTTATTAGAATACATTCCCAATTGGATATATTGGACACTATTAATTTTTAGTAGTATTGCTGTTGCCACCAGTTGGAGTCAGCAATGGCGCAACTATAATTTTTTGGCAGTAATTTTTTGCGTGTTTTGTTTGAGTTGGTTTAGTAGCCAACAATCTTGGAAAGAAAAAGTTGCTGAACTTGAAAAGCAAGCAGCTGTAATTGAACAACAGTCTACACAAGCCAATCAAGAAATACAGACCAAAACAGTAACTAAAATTAAAAAAGTAAAAGAGATTGAATATGTTAACAGAGATATTTTACAACAAGTGGTTGTTAAAGAGCTTGATAGCAGTTGTGTTTTGCCTGAGTCTGCAGTCATGCTCCACAACAGTGCCAGTCAAAATGCCGTGGCCCAAAGTGCCAGAGACACTGCTGGAGCCTCCAGTACAGTTAAAGCCAGTGAACTACTTGACACAGTAGTAGTTAATTATGCCACTTATTATGAATTAACAGAAAAACTAAAAGCTTGGCAAGAGTGGTATCAAACTCAAAAACAAATATACGAATCTGCTAAGTAGGGGTTGCTATGATTGATCCAGTAACACTTTTTGCTTTGGCTAATGGTGCTGTAAGTGCTGTTAAAGCTGGATGTAAACTTTACAAAGATATAAAAGGTGCAGCTGGTGATGTCAAAAGTGTTCTAAAAGACTTAGAAGATCAATTTCATAAAAAACATCCTGCAGATAAACCAGCTAGCGCAGAACAACGAAATCAATACATTCAAGAAAAAAATCGCGTTATTGAATTAAATAAGCACGATGGAGATACTACTAATATCTATCAACAAATTGGTGAACATTTAGGTACTTACTATGATAACTACTATAGATGTATAGCAGTACTTGAAGAAGAAGAACGTCGTAGTCGTACAGAAATTTATACGGGTGATAGTAGTTTAGGCAAACGTGCACTACAGCGTGTGCTGATGCGTAAACAATTGGAAAAAATGGGTACTGAGCTACAAGAATTAATGATTTATCAATGTCCGCCTGAGTTAGGGGCACTTTGGACTGAAGTAAATGAAATGATGGTAAAGATTGGCAAAGAACAAAAAAGTTTGGTTGCCATTCAAATGCAACGATTGCGTGTAGCAGAAGCTAGACGGCTAGCAAGAAATCGTAAATTAACTGAACAAGTTATATTTGGTATTAGCATATTAATAGTAATGTTTACATTTGCTGGTTTAATGCTAGCAGTTGCATATGACAGACAACAAAAATATCCACAATATGGGTATGATATACTTCCACATAGAGAACTAAAAGGAAATGCTTATGGGTCAAGAAATTACAAAAAGTGAACAACAAAAAGAAGATTGGATGAATACTAAATGGCGTCCAATGATGGGTTGGAGTTATATGGCAACTTGCATTGCTGATTTTGTATTATTTCCAATACTTTGGAGTTTATTACAAGCATTAAATCATGGTAGTGTCCAAACACAATGGCAACCAATCACCCTACAAGGTGCTGGATTATATCATATTGCAATGGGTGCTGTTCTTGGTATCGCTGCATTTGGTCGTACAAAAGAAAAAATTGCCTCATTAACAAGCAGTGATTCTTCTAGTGAAACAAAATAGGAGAAAAACAGCTGTTAACAAGTAAAAAGAAAAATGGTTTTTCTTTTATTACATTATTGAGGAATTATATGTCAAGTGGAAAAAAATCCAGAAAAAATAAAGATAACAGATGTGATGAAGTAGAAGGTTTAGTGCCAGATACGCGTTATCAATCTTTTAAAGAAGTAGAACCTTTAAACTTTATACAACAACAGTACTTACAAGCAATACACGAAAATGATATTATTTTTGGTGTTGGCAGTGCAGGTACTGGTAAAACATATATTTCTGCAAGTTATGCAGCCAGCCAACTTTACTACCGCAAAGTAAATAAAATTATACTAACCAGACCAAATGTAGAAGTTGGCAGAGGTTTAGGATTTTTACCAGGTGGTATAGATGAAAAGTATGCACCTTATTTAATGCCTTTTGATAGTATATTTACAAAATGTCTTGGCAAAGGTTTTTATGATTATGCACTAAAGTCTCAAGATATAGAACCTACTCCACTTGGATTTTTACGTGGAGCTACTTTTGAAAATTGCATTGTGCTAGTAGACGAAGCTCAAAACTGCACTCGTGAAGAAATGAAAATGATGCTTTCCAGAATTGGAAAAAATTGTAAAATGATTCTTAGTGGAGACATTGAGCAAGCAGATATTCCTAATTCAGGTTTGTCAGACGCAGTAACAAGACTTGAAGGTATAAAAGGTATTGAAATTGTTAGATTCTTAGATGAGGATATAGTCAGATCTAAAATGTGTAAACAAATTATTCAAGCATATAGAAATTAATAAGCAAACAAAAAAGCCGCATAACTTTTAAGTTATGCGGCTTTTTTTATTCTGCTGTTATTTCTTTGGAAACTTCAGTAACTTCTGGATTTAATTGACCTTTTGCTTGCTCATGAATTTTTTGTGTAAGTGGATTACAGATTTTTCCTGGCAGCTCTTGCAAACTTGCAAGTATTTGGTTAATTTCTTCTACTGAAAGTTGCAAAAATAATACGGTTTCGTTATTTGGTGTTGTCATTTTTATTTATTATCTAATTGGGCAAGCGCCCGTTGCACATTCTTCTCCAATAATTTCATCAAAGCTATTTGCCTCATCTAAATTTACTGGTTTTAGGGTAACGACATAGTCGTTGTAACTTTGCTCACTTACTACTTCTTGTGGAAGATATAAGTAACCAAGATCTTTTGCTGTTTTAGTTGGGTCTGTACGATAGATAAAACTAACGCCTACATAACAATCCCAGTTAACTAACAGCCAATCAATAATTGTAGGTACTTCTGCAGGGTCATAACTAATTGTTACACTAGTATTTTGTTGATTCCATGATGTTTGCAATAGTTTATATCGTTCTAGCTGTACTACTGCACTTTCAAGATTAACTTCTTTACCTGCAACATTGTCAAAAGGCACACCGTCCCAAGCTACTGGAAAAGTTACTAACACTCCTGAATCATCTACTGGGTGGTTGATCACTCTGTAGTTTGCTTCGCGTAGTTTTTCTACTACTGGATCATGCTTACTAAACTGCACATTATTAAAAATATACTTGCCAAGCGGTTTGTGAACACCCTCAGTAGTATCCATGATTTTGCTTAGTGTGCCTGAGGGCTTAACACAAGTGATATTTTTGGGGCTAGGTAAACCTAATTCTTGAGCCATTCCAATAGCAGCACCTGTTGCTGTGCGTTTTAGGTATTCATAATCATAGCTGCCCATATCTGGTCGCATTGCAATACCTGTTAAACCAACCCCGCACAAACGCATAAAGTAATTATTTAAGTGCCAAGCTTCTTGTAATATTCCGTCTTTGAGGTCCACACAAGTTTGTCTGTAGTTTGCTCTAGCTGCCAATCTGATGGCATTGTGCAAACCAGCGGTGTCTCCTTTAAACTTGGCAATGTCAGTTTCGGTAAGGTTACAGAAACTTTTATTTCCGAGTAAGATTTCAACGCAGGGATTTGCTCCTTTAAACCAAGGGGCACGTCGTAAGGCTTCAACTTCATTTATAAATCCTGGTTCGCTTCCGCCAGCTTCTTGCATCATTGAAAAAATGCGTTCTAAGTCTGCACGTAGTGGTTTTTCTTTAAATACTAAACTGTTATTTGACTGTGTGCGGTGTGCATTATTATGCAACCACCAATCTTTTTTAGCTACCGCAAATTCTTCCCATTCTGGCTGTCCGTAGTCAAAAAGGGCAATTTCAGCACTGCGGCGACTGGATAAAATAGTGCCAAGATGATTAACAATGTCCAGAATATCCATCCTAGACAGTAAACTATCAGCACGACCATTAAGTATATTGGCAATAGCAAGATAAGCAGTACTAATTGCGCTATCGCCCGAAGAAATCCAACCATAACCTTTTAACCTTTCCCCTGCGGGGCGTAATTGACTAAAATCTAATACCAGCGTATTTGCTGGATATTTACCTGCTAGCAGTTTGCCAATAGATTTGGCCCAAGCTTCTGCACTATCACCAATTTGCAGTGTCCAAGTAGCTGTTTCTGCATCCCAAGTTTCTGTGTTGTGCTCGTTTCCGCCTTTATTAATACGCGTACTACGAACTGTTTTGATATTTTTAATTGGCTTTGAAAAGCCGTTTAATGTACCAACAATTGGTTTAAACCCTACCCCGCAACCTTGTAGCAACAGCCATAATACATCTACTACATCATAAACTGTTTCTACATTTGTAAAACTACAGTTAAATTGTGAAGCTTCACGTGTTTTGGCTACGTTTGTACCACCCAGCCAAAGTGTACGACCACTCATTAGCACTTTGCGATCTAGCATAAGCTGTTCAAGGTCGTAGAGTTCTGCATATTCTAAGTCATTTAAATCACGATCAACTGCTCGTTGCCACAACCATTCTTGATGATCAATAACTCTGGCTACTGTTTCTTGCCATGTTTCAAACTGTTTGCCGTCGTCTGAGGTGGGTCTGTTATATGTTCTGCGCGTAATAACTTGCGCTCTTGTACTTACTGTCATCTATTTCCTTTATGTACCAGTACTACCAAATCCGCCAGTACCACGTTCTGTGTCATTCCATGCATCTACAAAATCAACGAACAAAACTGGCATGATTACCAGTTGTGCAATTCTGTCTCCACGTTTTATTTCATAACGATCTTCGCCGATATTTTTTAAAATTATTTTTATATTTCCACGATAATCACTATCAATAACGCCTACTGAGTGAGGGATAGTAATTCCCTTTTTTCCCTGACTGCTTCTGTTAAAAACAAAACCTGCATAGCCTTCTGGAATTTTTACCGCTACCCCAGTATCAATCATTTTTTGTTCGTTGGGATAAATCTCACAAGTTTCAGTGCTCATTAAATCTGCGCCAGCATCTGTGCGATTGGCACGTTGCGGTAAAAATTCAGCGCTATCTACTCGGCACTCAACTGTTTGTTTTACGGCTACTCCACGATTGTGATCGTAGTCTCGATTAATATTTATAAAATTACTCATTTATATACTTTTCTAAAATTTTATCTACTATTTTACAATTTTCTACACCCAAAGCTTCTTCAGAGTGTGTAACCAAATCCATTAATTTATAGTTTAACAATAAGTTATCTACGCCAAATTCATTTAGTGCAGCAATATATTTATATTTGCTGGCAATAGGCAGTGCTGCAATAATATCATAAGTACTGCCATACTGCTGTACTAGCTGCAAAGCACGTTTTGGACCAACACCAGGAACACCAGGAACATTATCACCAGTATCGCCTGTTAAACACTTAATTGAAATATACTCATCTTGGGAAAAGTCATAGTGCTCGCCCCAGTTGTCATGTGTTATTTCTTTGCGTGTAACATAGCTAAATCTTGATACTTCAGGCTGTACTAACAAATCCCAATCTTTATCACTAGAAATTAGCCAAATTTGTTTTAAATTGTGTTTTTTTCTTTTACTTACTACGTAAGCCGCAATATCATCTGCTTCTACACCTCTAAAACGAATTACAGGATACTTTTCTTGATTTTCGTAATCAGTTAATATAGACTGCACTTCTTCAAAAAATATTTCAAATTCACGTTTTTCTTGTTCTGTTTGATCTGCGTATTTATCTTTGCGATTTTGTTTGTATTCTGGATAAAGAGCCTTGCGGTAACTGCTGGAACCAACATCACCAGCAATTATCAGTTTATCTGCTTTATAAGATTTTTTAAGACTTTCTACAGTTCTCATGTAGTCTTCTGCAAAATCTACTGCACCACTATGCTTATATCTAAAAGCTAAGTTTAAGCTATCCACAATCATTAGTGTGCTGTTATCGGCTGTTGTAATTTCTTGAAATGTTTTAGTCATGGTGTTTCTCAGTTTTTAATATTTATTATAACACTTTTTTGTTTATTTTTCAAGCTATAAATTTTGGAGCTTCATGTTCTATAAAATCTTCTAGTAGCGCAACTGAGAACTCGTAGTCTTTTGCACTAATTGTCATAAACTTGTAGCCACCAACAGGCAGATCACTGTAAGCACAAAATATTTTAGACCTGTCGTGTTTGAAAATTAACAGCGGTTGTTTTTTAACTTGCTTGCCTTGCCTTACTGCTTGTTCCCACCAAGTTAATAGTTGCGGATCTTTAGCAGTAAGTATGCTACTTGTTAAGTGATCTTGTTCATAGTGTTTTACTTCAACTGAGTACAAGTTATTTTCATTAGGCACATACAAATCGCCTTTTAGCCCGTGCTTAGGGTCTAAAGCGCCAGAACTAGGTACTCGTTCCCACTGTAATCCAGTTATTTTTCTTAATAAATCTCTAACTGTTGTTTCTGCTCTTGCACCTTTTGCTCTGGAGTCTACTGTCATGCTTCTATCCTTGACATATTTTTTGATTTTGTTACTTGCAGTTTCTCTAGTAGTGGATGACTAAAGCCATGAGATATTAAAAATGTATTAAGATTTTCTTCTTTTAATAATACTTCAATTAACTTCTCTTTACCTTCTGCATCTAGATTTTCTACTGTTTCGTCTAATATCAATAAGTTAGTTCTAGAATTAGATAAAGACTGCATTAGTTTACGTATTGCAAGCAAAGTACATACATTTACTCTTGCGCGTTCTCCGCTACTTAAAGCAATAATATCTATATCGTTACCATTATCAGTAACTACTACATTTAATTTATCAGAACTGGTTATTTTAAAACTTATCTGAAATCTGCCGTCTGCTAGTTCAGCTAAGTATTCGTTAGTTAAACTTTCTAGATCTTTGACTAAGCACTCAATTTTATAAGCAACCAAACCTGTTGTTGAAAATGCTTTTACTAAAACTTGCAGATTAGTTAGTTCACTTACTTTTACTACTAATTCTGCATTCAGCTCTTTAAGATCCTTTTTCATAGAATCCATTTGTTCTGAAACTACAGAAATTTTGGAATTATGCTCTGCTATACTTTTATTTGCGTTTCGTGCATTACTAATTCTTGTATTTATATTGTTTATAATTTCTTCTAGATTATTTATTTCTTCTATTAGTAAATCTTTATCAGTTAATTTTTCACTAATGTCTGTATCAATTAAAGCATGATACTTTTCTATTTCTAGAACTTTATCATTATGCGTTTTCCAGTCTTTGGTTCTACTTTCAGCATCTTCTATGAAAACAGTTAATTTAACTATTTCTTTTTCTAGTTCTGGTCTTCTGTTATTTCTAAAATCTTCTGCCATTGAATACATTGTGGTATTGTCAATGGTTTGCTTACAAGTAACACAAGTACTAATAGGTTCGCTACATTTTGCTGCTAGTTTACCGCCTTCTTGCAGTTCTTTTTTGAGCACCGCTAAGTCAACTTTTAAGGAATTTATTTTATCACTTGTTGGCGGCTCGCTTGGCGCAGCTCCAATTTTTATTTTGGACAGCAGTTCTTTGTATTTGTTATTGGTTATTATCTTTTTATTGGTAGTTTCAATATTTTTTAATTCATTTGTTTTTGTATTAAGCTCTGAAACCAGCTCTGTGGGGGCTTCAGGCTCTTCAACTGGTTCTTTTGGTGTTAAATCAAAGTTTTGATATTTTTTAATCCAAGACTCTATTGTACCAATTTTTGTTTGTATTGCATCAACAGTTTTATTAGCATCACTAACTAAGTTTTTAAATACATCACTAGCTTTTGTGTAAATGTTTAAATTTAACAAATCTATCAAAAACTTTTTTCGTGCAGTATCAGTTGCTGTTAAAAACTCAAGCGATCCCACGCTGCTTTGATACACAATTTGACTAAAAGTTTTATGATCGTAACCTATTATATACTCAAGAGCTTTGTAAGTTCCTGTAGCAGTGTGGTTGCTAATATCTATGCCATCACGATAGAGTTTTACAGTTGAGCTTGTGCTAGTTCTTGTGGTTTTAACGCAGTACTCTACTCCATCTTTATCAAAGTCAAGTTCTATTGTATAATTTTTATCTTTAGTGTATCTGTTAAGAATATCTGCTTTTTTAATCTTTTTGCTGTTTTGGTTGTATAATACTTCTTCTATGATTAAGGCTATGGAACTTTTTCCATGCCCATTTTTACCAACAATTTGTGTTAGCGGACTGCCATTAAGTGTAACTGTATTATCTGTGCCATAAGAAAAAGCATTACTCCATCTTAGTTCTTTAAAAGTTATCATTCTATTGCAATCTTATCTAAGTTATTATTTAGAACTTGTACTATGTCTTCAACAGTTTTTTCTGGAAGTTGAAGTATGTAAGTTAAATACTCCTGAAGTTCAGCTGCCAGAGTCATGTTAGGGTCTAGTATTAGTGCTGTATCAGATTGACGTTTTACAACTTTTTTATCTATTAAACTACTATCGGCTAATGAGCCTAATTCAGCCATATCACCTTCAATTTCATAGATTGTGTGGTCGTATTCAGTAGCTGGCATAGCATCGCCTGCACGAATAGTTTTACGAATAAGTTGCGGAAGCTCTAGCTTTATCCACTCATGGGCCTGCGTAGTACTATCAAACACGATAACGCCTGTATCAACCCTGTTGCGATGAAAACTGGTAGTGATAGGGCTTCCAGGATATAGTATGTTGCGTTGGCAATTATCATAACTATGCAAATCGCCTGCAAGGACCACTTGCCAGCGATCAAATAGTGTCAAATCAATTTCAGGTTTAACATGGGGTGGAATCTCGCCACGAACGTGTGTAAAACAAATGTCACCGTGTGTTAAATGCGGTGCTTTTTCAAATTCTTTTAGTTTATTGTATGGAATAAAATCCATATTTTCTATTTGGTAATAATCATCTATTACTGTTACTAAACTGTTAAGTCTAGTAGTGCTACGCTTTAAATAACTAAAAAATGTAGTGTCTTTCTTTAAGGCTTCATGATTGCCTGCATAAATAATGCAAGGAATTGTTATTGAAGTTATTAGATCAAAGTAAACTTCCAACTCATCCATAGTGGGCATACGATCAAATACATCACCGCCAAGCACTAGTAAATCACAACTTGATTGAATTTGTTGCAGCTGTTCTATAAACAATTTGTAGCGGTTAAGTGCCCAGTCTATTGGCACATTTTTTTGACCTAGTTTTATATGTATATCTGCTGTAAATAGTATTTTCATTAATTCTTTCTTTTCAGCGCAAAAAGCCCCTTGAACCTAAATCCAAGGGGCTTGACTTTATTGTGTTAAATCACTAACTGATTCAGCGTCAACACCACTATCATTACTTTCTTCTGCACCTGCAGACAGTCGATCTAGAGTGGCTTTAACTTCATCAGCGGTAGCACGAGGAAATTTTTCATCAATGGCAACGGCTTGTTCAACGATTGCTTTTTCTTCTTTGCTTAGTGCGCGCTTTTTGCAACGCAAAACTGATAGTGTATATTCAACATTAAATGCAAGCGGCCCAGTTTTAACTCGTTTGAACACTACATCCCAGCCTGTGTCAAGATCAGTAGGATCACCTAAGTCTTCTGCTGCACTGCAAATTTGCTCAAACAATTTTTTCTTTAAGTTTAAAACAACTACTTTGCCATCAACTAGTGCGTTTACAGAGTAGCTCCAGCTGCATTTTTTATCTGCGTAATAGTCAGGAACATGATCGTATTCAGTATTTGTAAACTTTTCTTTTTCACGATCAAAAGCAAGGCACTCAACTGGAATATCTTTGTTATTTGTACCTTTTAACCAGTAAATATATCTGGGTAAAATGCCACCAACTAGTCTAACAGTATTTTCACCGTCTTTGTAAGCGTATGCTTCGTATGAGCTTTTAATTGCTTTGCCTTTTGTTTGTGTAAATGCTAATGCCATTTTTTAGTTTTCCTCGTATTTAAATTTAATTTCTTTTTGTGTTATTGTTAACAACGGATTGTTTTTAATTGCGTCATATTTTATATCTGGAAAATATGAAGTATCTAGTGCCTTGTATTTGTAAAGTTTATATAAACTGTAATCTCTATATGCTGCCAATTTTATGTATTGTACTTTATATAAAATGTCTGTTGACAAGTCTTCAAATAAAGGCTTTGGGTGTAGAATGTAACTACTTCCTGCCAGTGGTATGCTGCTGGGCTTATACTTTGACTTTTTGTTTGCCAATCTGCCTGTGTAGTGGTATTCAAGTAAAGCAATAAACTTATCTGCATTTGTACCACATTGAGATTCTAAAACCTTTAAGTTAAAAAATAAAGCCATTGTGCCTCTCTGACATAAGTATTATAACATAATTTTATAGGTAACACAAGTGTAAATTTATGTTCCCACCACTTGCCAACCTTTTCGTGAATAAAAGGCAAGTCGTTCTTTGTTTTGTTTTTTGTCGCTTGGACCGCTAAAATTCATATCAAGTACAACTGGTTGAAGCTTGTTTTCATGTTGACGCATTATTCGCCCAATTATTTGTTCTAGTAAGGCGTCGTTTGCAATGGGACTTGCCAAGATAACGCAGCTGAGTATGTTGATTGAGATGCCTTCTGAGAAGATTTGGCGGCTGCCAGCAATGCAGCTTTTTTCTCCGTTTTCCACTTGTTGTTTAAGGGCAGTTCTTTCTTCATAAGTTGTGCCCCCAGTAATACACACACAGTCTTTGCCAATTAGTTCTCCCACTTGTTGTAAAAATTCTACTCTATCTGCAATAATTAATACTTTGTGACCTTTATCTATTTGCAGTTTTGCTACTCGTGCAATAAACTGTTGGTAGTCAGGATCATACTGTAAGATATTCATTTTTTTAACCCAAGGCTCGCCTTGTGCTAAACTCACACCAGTTTGTACAATTTGTACTATGGGAGTCATTGTGTTTGAGCTTGGTGGCTGATGCAGTTGAAAACCAAAAAAATCTTTAAACAAAATATGTTTGCCGTCTTTTCTGCTCATTGTACCACTTAAGCCAATTTTATATCTAGCATGCATGCCGTCAATAAAACTAGTAAAAGTACTTGCAGGACAGTGGTGTGCTTCATCAATGATTACTGTGCCAAATTCTTTGCTGATTTGCGGCAAGATTTTAGTTAGTGTTTGTATGTTGCCAACTACTAGTGCATGATCTATATCAAAGTGGCCGCTGCCAATTATGCCAATAGGCATATTATAGATCTTTTTAGCTTCTTCAATCCACTGATCTCGCAGCATGGTGTTGTGACACGCAATAAGTGTTTTTTTGCCCAATTTTCGTACTATATGCAGCGCACAAAACGTTTTTCCCCAACCTACCATGGCATTAATAAAACACGTATCTGAAACAGCGTCATAAACTATTTGCTGATCGGGTCGTAAATTTAATTTTGGCACAGGAAATGGCATTTCTTGATTTATGCGTTTGTCAATGATTTCAAAGTTTTTAGGGATTAAATCAGTTCTGCCTATTGGAATAGTAATAACGTTTTTGCCTACCAATTTGAAATTTTTAATAATTTCAAACTGACTGAAGTGGGTAGCACCTGGAATATTTTTTTTAATTTTGTAAGTTAGTGTTCTGATTAGCTGTTGCGTTAGTTCAGGGGTTGTGTCTAAGTATATTCGGTTTGAAAGTACTGCTTTGGGCATTAAATCATTCTCCAAGTGCTATCATAGTGTTGGTCGTAAAAACCATATAGTATATGATTTTTTTGAAATGTTAGTACGCCCACATGAGTTTTGTCTGGTTTTGGTGGATAAAGAGCTTTAAATCTAGTTGTTATATCCACACACTGAACTACGACTCCGCCAGTTGGTATGGGTATTAAGTTTTCTATTTTGTGAAAAGTTAAACGTGCGCGATTTGATTTTTTATAACGAAATATACTGCCTACACTATCAATAAACCAAGTTTTTCTATCGGCCAGTTTTATTAAATCGCCCAAAAAGTATAAGGCATTGGTTAGCTTGGCTAGTGGAACAGCTTGGTTTTTTAGCACCAATCTGCGGCGGCTTAGGGTATCATGTGGTATGTTTCTGTCATCTAGTATAGTATACTTTATAGTTTTAACAGACTCTGACTTTTCGTGTCGTTCTCTTTCAGCATAGTAATACACAAGCCCGTTATCTATCTGAGGCTCGTGTATTCCTATTTTAAATACGGGAAAGTGTATTGTCTGTAAGTTGGTAATATTTATCAAATTTTCCAAAACTATAATCCTGCCCTATATCTTGATCTACCCCTATTGGGCAGTTTTTAATAGAACAACCCCTGTCTTTTTGTGTATTTCTTTTTAAGATTTCACAGTACTGTTCAACGTCTTCATCTTTTACTAAGGCAACTATTGAGTCATGCACTAACATAAAGATTTTAGCGTCTAGTTTTTTATTGGCAATTTCATTGGCAGTATCTATTGCTGCAAGTAAATTTACATCACTAGCAATAGATTGGATTTCTGAGTTGATGCCTGACCTAACCTCATGGGCGGCAATACCTTTATCTGAGCTAAACACATTGACAAGCCTGCGCTTGCGCCCAAAAAAACTATAAGTATAACCATTTTGTTCAATAAATTCTTTGCGACTGTTAAGCCAGCTTTTAAGACCACTAAACTTTGTAAAGTAGGCCTTAATATCATCTTTTGCTCTTTCAACACCATATGTTTCTCCAGTTGACTTAGACACTGTATCTGATACCTTTTGTGGACCAGACCCGTACAAAATACCAAACGAAATAGCTTTAGCACTTTGACGCTTATCAGCAAACAGCTTTTTAACATCTTCTACTTGACAAACTAAATCAAACACCATTTTAGCAATAGTTGAGTGAAAGTCGCCTTTTGAAATAAAAACTTGTTGTAAGTTACGATCGCCACTTAATACCGCAGCATAATACATTTCTGCAGTTGCCAAGTCTTGGCTTACAATCTTATAGCCAAGTGGAGCTCGAATACATCCTTTAATGATTGGGTCATCTCGTGGAATTTGTTGAGCATTAAATTTACCGCTACTTGATAAACGACCAGATGTGGTAAAAATAAGGTTAAAATTAGTGCGAATTCTATCATCTTTGTCCAGTTCAGGTAAAATTTTACTTATGTACGTATTTTTAATCTTTCCTAGCTTTCGTACTTTTAAAATAGCTGCTGGTAGTGGATGTTCTTCAGATAGTTCTTCTAAAACTTCTGCATCTGTTGATATAGCACCAGTGCTTGTTTTCTTGCCTGTTGGAGTTAGTCCTACATAGTCAAATAATACTTTTCTAAGTTGCTGCACACTGTTTGGATTAAAGATTACTCCACTATCTTGTTCAAACTTTTTTACGGCTTCAAACTTATAAATTTCTTGTTTTGCTTCTACAACGCAAAAATCTAAGTAATCTTCTGCGTGTGTCATTCGCAATCTGTCAATTGGTATACCCACTTCTTCCATGTCCATTAAAAATAATGTGCCTGGAATTAGTAGTGTGTTATATACAAAAAGAAGTTTTGCGTTCTTTTGTACTGCAGGCCAAAATTTGTTAAATAAAGTATAAGTTACAGCAGTATCAACGGCAGCATACTTTGCCAGTATATCAAAAGGAATCAAATCATAAGTAAAGTCATCTACTAGTACACCGTTTGCAGCACAGTATGTCTTTTTAAAACTATCTAGTTCACTGTCATAATCGCCGTAATCTGTGTACTTTAATGCCAGTTGTTTTAATCCATGACTGTCATTTTCGTCTAGTACATAGTGTAACAACATTGTGTCATGTACTCTACTGCGATCAAACTTTAGTCCTAGGTGATACTCAATCATTTTAACGTCAAACTTCATGTTGTGAAATACAACGTGATATTTTGCAATTATTTTTTCAAGCAGTTGCATACACTCTTCATCTAAGCAATCTGCATTAATATACACACCTTGTTTATCTTTATAGCTTATGGACAGTCCTAAAATATGCCCGTCTCTGGGATACAAACAATTAGTTTCAGTATCCATTGTTACAAAGTAATTTGCATTGTCGTATGCTTCTTGCAAAGCGGTTTTTGCCTCTTTAGTGCTAGTAATGCCATTGTACTCGCCAGTTAAAACATTGTTAGTGAGTTCTTTAGTAATATACTTGTGTATACGATCAACTGCACGATCAAAATCTGGTTTGCCTTCTGGTTTAAAATGCAACATTGCTGGATTGCTAATACAGATAAATTTATCATGCATTAGTTGTCCTGCATAATTAGTAATACTACTAATTTTTGCATATTCTTTTGCAGCTTCGCTGCCGACCAATATAACAAACTCATACTGATCTAGGTCAACTACTAAGTCAACGTCTTTTTTCAGTAATTTTGTAATTGGTACAGAACTCATGTGAAATAAATCAAATGCGAATTTGAAATAACTTTCATACTTATTACGACTTGGAGCTTTATCTATAATTGCAATTTTGTTCATTTTGTATATTCAATTAATGAGTCTATATCTTCTTGCCCTAACACACCTGGATCCTGTCCTTCAGGTAGATCAATAACTTCTACAATAAATCCAGCTTGTTCAATTAGGGGTTTTATCTTTTTTGCGGCTTCACGACCTGCATCATCTCCGTCATAAAGTATAAATATTTTTTCAATACCCATTACTTTATAAGGAAATAGCTTTTCTGAAACATCTTTTAGTAACTTACTTGTGCCAAAAGTACACACAGCATTTTGTAATCCTTTGTCAAAGCAGTTAAGCATATCAAATATACCTTCTACTAAAACCATAGTTTTATACTGTGAACCTAGTTTTGCGGGAAATAAGGGAATAGTAACACCACTAGGGTAGTTTACATATCTGGGATTTCCACTACTCATGGTATGACGACCAACATAACAAACAGTTTTTCCACGAATATCTGTAATTGGAAACACAATACGATCAAGCATTTGTTCAACTCTATCTGTGTCAAATGCTTTAAAGTATTTTAATGTTTGTACGCTTATGCCCCTAAATGTTTGTGTTATGGGTTTGGCGCCGTCAAGTTCTTCAAGTCCATTTGTGCTTTCTCGCAAAGTTTTTAGTTTTTCTTTGAGTTTTACTGTTTTTATAGACAGGTTATTGGTTAGTAGCCCATAGTGTTTAAAAATGTTAGTTTTAAATCCGCAACTAAAACAATGCGCTACACCTGTTAGTCTATCTATTCGGAATGAAGGTGATCTATCTTCGTGCTCTGGATTAAAACATTTTGTAACATAGTCTTTACCAGAAATAGAAAAACTAACACCTTTATCTTTTAATAAATCTAGTACAGGGTCACTCATTATGTATTCCAAGGTAAGTCAGCAGGTTCTTCTGATGTTGTTGCTCGTTTAATTTTTGTTTTTTCTTTTTCTGCTTGTTGCGGTTTTTCTATAGATATAGGGCTAATTCTTAAAGTATCCCAATCCATACCACTTGTAAATCTCATCTCTTTAGCACCACGAATCTTTGTAGTTTCAAAACTCATGGCGTTGTCTTCTTTACTGTTTGGTTCCATTAGTAAAGCAATGTCGGCTGCATCTAAAATACCTTTAGCAAAACGCGCTTCACCCTTATCATCAATCTGATAGGGGCTTACAATAACAATATCATATTTTCTTGCTAATTCTTTTAGTTTCTTTGATATAATAACTTGTGGTTGCCAATCAAACTGGCTAGCACCTTCAACTACAATTTGATTTAAATAATCAATTACTGCCACATTAAAGTTATCACCAAATCTAGCTTTCATTTTCCCCAAATGTAGATCAATAGAACTTAAGCTAAGTGCTCTATCATCTATAATAACCATTTGATTATCTTCTTTTAGAGCACACGTTTTTGTCAAAGTTTCTTCAAACTTAAAACGATCTCTATCTTTTAAATATTCTTTTACCAAATGGTCTGCATCTGAATACATTCCTGCTCTGGCTTTTACAACTTTTAAAATATCATCATCACTAAGGGTGTTATTTTTTAAGTTTTGATGGTTTACATTGGCTAAAATACTCATGTTTCGTTGTAGCGTTTCATGAGCAATCATTTCAATCGTAAAGTATATACAAGAGTTACCACTCTCGTATTGATTAATCATAATATTACTACAAGTAATAGACTTTCCAGAACCTCGTCTGCCGCCAATTAATATTAATTCTTGTCTAGCAGCACCGCCAAGTACAGAGTCAAAAGTATTGTTTAATCCAAGATGTACTCGTGTTTTAGCAAGCTCATCTGGTCGTATAAACAGTAAAATATCTGACATGGTGTATACACCTTCTGTTGTCAGAGTCTTTTCATCCAAGGTTAGTACTATACTCGCTAGATTTTCTTTTATCTCTGTGCTGTCATAGATAGGTAATTTATCTATAAATTTATCTAGTAAATTTATACACTGATTTTGAGTATACTGATCTATTAATGCATCTAATGCAACTTCTGCATTAACATCCGTGTCATCAATAAGCCTAAGAGTAGCTAGCGTTTTTTGTGCCAAACCCTCCCGTGCAGTAGCTTCTAAATCATCAAACGATGGTATAGTACTATACTTATCATAGTACTTATTTATTAAACTATAAACCGAAGAGTAGGCAGGATCCAAAAATGCTAATTTTAACTTACTCCAAACATCTAAGTTTTTCTCAGTAAGTAACTTATTTAGAACAACTGCACTAATATCCATTAAACTACCTTGCTTTCGTTATCAATAATAACTTGATCTAAAATCTCTTGTAGTTTAAAAAGAGTTTCATTTCTAAGTTTTTGAATACTGCTTTGATAACTAAATTTATCATCAAATAATAAACCTAGTTGTTGATGTGTTATAATCTGCTGTAATCCAAAATAGATTAAATCGTGCGGTTTTGTAGATTCAGGCATAATATCTACTCTAGTATTTTTGCCATAATTGTGTACAGCTTGTTGCACTACTTCTTCAACAGTTAACGCTTCATTGTCGTGATATGTAATAGTTATTTTCATAGCTTAAAGTAAAAAAGGTCGGGAGTCAATAATAACTCCCGACCCAAAATCAATTTAATGATTAAACTGCTTTTGCTTCGGCTTTAGCTTTTTTAGCTGCGCCGTCATAGTCTTTTACACTAATACCACGACGAGTTAAAAGAGTTTTCAAACCGCGCTCAGTTTTATCAACTGCTGCTGCAATCTCTGCAACAGTCATTGTTGTAATTTTTGAACCAAGAGCAGTAACTGGATCAACGGTATTCTTAGCATGGCTATCACGCTGTGCTGGAATCTTGTCAATCAAATTTTTACGTGTTAAGCTGAGTGCTTTACCACGAACAGAAGGAATTGTTTTACCTAATGTAACTGCAATTTCTTCAATATACTTACCAGCTTGAGCCATCTTAATAAAAGTAGCTTCTTCTGCTTCTGTGTAAGTACGAGCAACTTCAACCTTTTCAGCAGGCTTTACATCACCTGTCAACTCAAGAGCAAGCAACTTGCCTTGAATTTGTTTTGCGGAAAACTTACCGCCAGCAAAACTTTCTGCAATTTCTTTATAAGTGTATTCACCACTGTTATTGGTAACAAACTTGTGAAGAGAATTGCTTTCTACTTCGGTAAAGGCAGATACTTTTTCTTTTGCCATAGAAGCAACTTCGCGGTCTAGTTGACGCAGTTTAGAAGCAACTGAACGAACTGTTACACCCAATGCTTCGGCTGCTTGCTCAACCTGCTCGACACTTACTGCGCCACTTTTACCAACAATACTGGTTAATTCGGCAACAGCTTCGTCAGACCACTTTTTAGCTTTTTCAGTCATTTTTAATTTCTTTCAATAGAACATTTATATCGGTTATAATTTTGATTCCGTATTGAACGGCTTTTTCTCTTTTTGCTGACATTTTGTCTTCTTCGTCTATTAGATAGTCAGTTGATTTTGTAACTGAATCTACTAGAATGTAGCCTGCGGCTTTGAGAGCACCCTCAGCGTCGGCTTTCTTTTTATAAGACTTCAATCTACCAGTAATGCAAACTTTTTTAGCGTTTGTGTCAACTATTTTTACAGTAGATTTGAATGAAAAAGGTAAAAACTCTTTCATTTCTGGATACTCTAGCTCTAACCAGTCTAACAAACTGGCTGTTGCCTTATCTCCAAGCCCTGCCTGCTTACAAGCATCTGCAGTAATTTCTTCAATTGAAGAAACCACTTTACATATCTTATCTGCTGCTGTAGCGCCTATTAAATGAATAGAGAAAGATGCAAGTACTGTGGCAAGGTCTGCCTGTTTAGCTCTTTCAATTTCATCTAATAGTTTTACTGCTGTTTTTTCTCCAAGAACTGCAGACACGTCTGGTAGCTCTAGATAGAATATTTCTGTTATATCTCTTAGATTTAACTTTTCTATAGTTTTAGGACCAAAGCCCTTTATCTGTAACACTTTACAAAAATGTTCAAGTTTTTTACCAAGCTGTGCATCACAAGCTAAATTTCTACAAAACAGTTGTTCATTGACTGTTTCCAGCGTATAAGAACAGCAGGGACATTGAGTTGGTATAAAAATCTTTTGCATTTTGTGTTCAGTTTAAGTGACTATTATACATGAAAATAATATCTGTGACAAGCGTATTTTTTTCATGCCAGGGGCAAGGAAATATTAAGCATCTACTTTATGCAGCACTTGAGGGATAATCATGCCAGCTAAAGCTATGGCAACAGTATCACCAATACAAATTCCTAAACTTTCAATAAAACCTGGGTTATTTAAAGTTGCTCTAGTAATAACTTTGTCTTCAATTTTTACTGGTTCTAGTATTGCTACTGGTGTTACCTTACCGCTTTTGCCAACTTGCCATTCTACATCAATTAGTTTTGTTTCAACGGCTTGTTGACGTTCTTTTCTAGCATATGCGCCTCTTGGATGCTTTGCAGTATAACCAAGGCTTTCAAATATTTTATTATCATTAATACGATAAACCAAACCATCACAAGGATAAATATTATGTAAGTCTTTTGCATATACAGTTTCAAACCCAAAAGATTCTAAGTTAACCATGTCTTCATCAAAAGTTTTTGATAAACTTGGATAGACGCCATATGCATAAAAACTTATGCCTCTAATACAAAAGTCTTCTAAACTTTTTAAGTTTAAAGAACCAGCAGCGTAGTTTCTGCTATTTGGTATCAGCTTAGGGGCTACAATTTCACCAGTTACTTGAAAAACATCTTTGCGTGAAACTTCTAGTGGCACTAAGTCTTTTCTAGCTATAAACTTATCTGTAATATCTGTGCCTTCGATGCCATTGCCACGAGTTAGAACTTGACAAAGCTTGCCATCTACATATAAAATGCTAATGGCAGCACCGTCAAGCTTAGGGGTAATAGCAATATTTTTTATATCTTTTAAAGGGGCTTCACCCTCATTTTCATAGTATTTTTGCAAAGAAAACATTTGGTTGAAATGTTTTTTGATGTTTTCATGTTGACGTGCGCCTACCTCGTTGTAGCCAATAGACTC